>Ga0208014_1000002_pt1 | contig 287203 bp, 265 predicted proteins | sample 25_taG_FD_184099 | JGI IMG/M metagenome (GOLD analysis project Ga0208014, IMG submission 184099) | Marine viral communities from Cariaco Basin, Caribbean Sea - 25_WHOI_OMZ (SPAdes) (version 2) | ecosystem: Environmental > Aquatic > Marine > Oceanic | place: Caribbean Sea: Cariaco Basin...
GCCAACGACAAGAAAGTCGACCGGATGGAAGTGGAAATCGATGAGGAGGCGACCCTGATCATCGCCCGCCGCCAGCCCACGGCCCGGGATCTGCGGCTGGTGATTTCGGTGATCAAGATGGTTGCTGATCTGGAGCGGGTCGGTGATGAGGCCAAGAAGATTGCCAAGCTGGCCATCAAGTTGACCGAAGAGGGCCAGGCTCCGCGCGGCTACGTGGAAGTGCGCCACATCGGTACCCACGTTCTGAGCATGTTGCACGATGCCCTGGATGCCTTCGCCCGCCTGGACTCCGAGCAGGCTCTGAGGATCATGAAGGAAGACAAGCGCGTCGATGAGGAGTATCAGGCAGCGGCCCGCACTCTGCTGACCTTCATGATGGAAGACACCCGCAACATTTCACGGTGCATGTCGGTAATGTGGGTGCTCCGTGCCCTGGAGCGGGTGGGTGACCACGCCTGTAACATAGCCGAGAACGTGATTTTCATGGTCAAAGGCGAGGACGTTCGTCATACGCCGGTGGAAGAAGCCGAGAAAGTCGTAGGCCGCTGATAAAGCAAACCTTGGGGGCGGGCCGCCGTGTGGTGCGGCTTTCCGGGACACGCTCGAGCCATCCCTGGTCGCTTGGCTTTCGCCATCCATGGCGAAAGACAGTCCCGGAAAGCCACACCACACGCCGTCCAGTCAAAGCTGCGCGTCCGCCTTCTCAGTTACCGCAAGAGATTACTGGGGTCTTGGCGGACAATTGCACCCAGGTTCGAGCAAGTGGGCCGGTAATGCTGTTTGGGACTATCTTTCGCCATGGATGGCGAAAGCTAAGCGCGCATGGACGCCTTGAGCGTGTCCCAAACAGCATTACCGGCCCGCTTGCCTCCACCAAGGCAATCAGGCCTGCTTCAATTTGTCGGTATAAGGCGGCCACCCCAGCGGCTTGCCGGCAAGCACGTGCAGGTGGATGTGGAATACCGTCTGCCCGGAGTTCTCCCCGCAGTTCATGACAGTCCGATAGCCGTCGTCGGCAAACCCTTGCTCCTGGGCAATCTTCGCGGCCACCAGATACAGATGCCCCACCAACTCGCGATCTTCCTCGGTGATGTCATTGATCGTGGCGATGGCCTTCTTCGGGATTACCAGGAAATGCACCGGCGCCTGGGGGTTTATGTCATTGAACGCAAGGGCTATATCGTCCTCGTAGATAATGTCTGCGGGGATTTCCCGGTTGATGATCTTGGTGAAAATCGTCTCTGACATGGTGGCTCCTTTTGATTGTCCCTGAGATTGTTGGTCGGCGTTAAAGCTGCTTCAGACCCGGAATCCTGGTGGTTATCTGCCGGACCACTGCCGGCAGCTCCTCGTCAATGCCCATGGCGTAGCGGGCCACCCGGTTGCGGGCGAAGGGCAGGGCGCGGGCGGCGCCGAGGCCCAGATTCCGGAGCAGATGGACGGGTGGAACCCGGTTACTGAACAGATGGTAGAACACATCCATGGTCAGCATCATCCGCCGGTTCGCCGGGCGGCGTTGCTGTTCATATTGGTTCAGCCAGGTTCGGTCAGCGAGGTTGTCGCCTGCGCGCCTGGCTTCCCTGAGTACCCCTTGAAGGGCCTGGGCGTCCTGGAAACCGAGGTTCACGCCCTGACCTGCCAACGGGTTGATGGTGTGTGCCGAGTCACCGGCCAACACAACTCTGCCTGAAAAATAGTGCCTGGCATGCTGTCGGGCAATGGGGAATGAGGCCCGGGCATCAATGTGGGTGAGTGGCGGCAGGCCGGGCGGGAAAGCGGACTGGATTTCGGCCATCAGTTCATCGTCTGGCAGTGCTTTCAGCCGGGCCAGCTCGTCGGGGGCATCGTACCAGACCAGTGAAGCCCAGCTTTCACCGGGGTGGTTCGGTTCGGCGCTGTGCAGAGGCAGGAAGGCTCTGGGGCCGGAGGGGTGGAAACCCTGCCAGGTGATGTCTTCAACCGGCCCCAGGTAGCGCACGGAAATGACCATGGCCTGCTGGCCGTACTGGTCCCGGCTGGTGCCGATACCGGCCAGCTCCCGGACCCGGGACTGGGCACCGTCGGCACCGATTACCAGCTCTGCGGTGAGTTCGCGGCCATCATCCAGCGTTACGGTTGCTGTCTCATCGGACTGTGTCAACGAGGAGACGCCGTGGCCATGGATGAGTGTCACCAGTGGTTCTGCCTCGGCGGTCTGCCACAGCGCCTGCTGGGTTACTGAGTTCTCGACGATATGGCCCAGATGCTGTGCGCCGAGCTCGGTGGCGTCGAATTCAACCTCGCTCAGTCTCCGGGGTACCAGGTTCTGGAGTGGATGTCGGGTTTCGTCCCATACCGCGAGTCGCTGGTAGGGGGTTGCCCGCATGGCAAGGATGTTATTCCAGGCCCCGAGTGTGCGGAGATAGCGTTCACTTCCGGCGCTCAGGGCAGAGACTCGGATGTCCGGGGATGCCGCAGGGTCGAATAGCGGCGGTGGGGCCCGGTCAACCACGGCAACACGGAAGCCACTCTGGCCGAGGCCAGTGGCCAGGGCGGCACCGACCATGCCGGCGCCAACAACCACAATATCAAAGGCTTGAATCATATCGGTATCCTGTCTGATGCCCTCAGTTTACGCGATGACGGCGGTCAGACAAGAGACCGGGATCAAGCCGGCTGCAAAAGTGTCAGTACCCTGCCATACCGGATACCCGTGGCTTCGTGTCTTCAGGACGCCGGCGATTTCTGATCAGCCAGGCGGGCTTCTGGGCCCCCGGCTTGGTGAAGCCCTGGTTCAGCACCATGGGCTGCACCAGAGTCAGGAAATCCGAAGTTTTCATGTGAACCGATTCGGTATGACTGCCGGCGGCAAAAGCCAGCTCGGCCTGTTCGGTCAGGGCTTCGGCGCAGTAGACAGTCATGCCGAACAGATTGCCAAACGGTGGCATGGCACCTACTTCACAGTCCGGAAAGCGGTCCTGGAATTCCTGTTCATTGGCAAGATCAACAAAGTCGGTGTCGAGAATCCGGGACAGTCTGTCCCAGCGTATGCGCCAGGTTGCAGGCATCACGAGCATGGCCATTTTGCCATCCAGCTCGATGATCACTGTCTTGACAACCCGGTCGCCGGCAATCTTTACGTGATGGGCCAGTTCCTGGGCAGTAAACGCAGGGGGGTGGGAGAGGCACATGTATTCGACACCTGCCTCATCGAGGAATTCCTTCAACTGCTGTACCGGCATAGTGACAACCTCCTACCAGCAATGACAGCGTTCCGGGGCCTTTGGTGACGGGTATGCCTGGCCCCGATGGCCTGGCGGGGTCGTTTAACCCCGCCATTAATGGTCAGCTTAGTTGAGGTTACGCAGTTTGCGAGTAACCGGATGTATCAATGAGAAACGGATCACTCGTTCTTGTAGAGATGCACGTCGCGCTGTGGGAACGGAATCGTGAGGCCTTCCTTGTCAAAGGCTTTCTTCACACGCTCGTGCATATCCCAGTAAACCGGCCAGAGATCGTCGGTTTTAGTCCAGGGTCTGACAATAATATTGACGGAGTTGTCCCCCAGCGAACCTACGGAGATTCTCGGTTCCGGCTCGGGCAGAACCCGCTCATCCTCGTCCAGCAGTTGCTTGATGACAGACCGGGCCTTGTCGATGTCGTCGCCGTAGGCAATGCCGAAGGTCATGTCGCAACGGCGGGTATCGTAGAAGTTAACATTGACCAGGGTGGCGTTGGACAGACTGCCGTTGGGAATAACAACGCGGCGGTTGTCGAAGGTGTCAACGATGGTATAGAGAATGGAAATTTCCCGCACGGCACCCAGGTAGCCCTGGGCTTCAATTGCGTCGCCGACCTTGAACGGCTTGAAAATCAGGATCAGAACGCCGCCGGCGAAATTGCCCAGGCTGCCCTGAAGCGCCAGGCCCACAGCCAGGCCCGCGGCACCGATGATGGCGATGAACGAGGTGGTGGCGATGCCGACCATCGAGGCCACCGAGATGAACAGCAGAATCTTGAGGATTGCGCCAATCAGCCCACACAGGAATTTGTTGAGGGTCGGATCCTTCTTGCCCAGTTTGGCATCAAGCACGCCCACAAAACGGTTAATCAGCCAGAGGCCAACAATCAGTGTGACAATGGCCAGAACGACTTTCGGTGCGTACGTCATGACCAGCGCTATTGCCTGGTCTATCAGCTCTGAAGCGCGTCCATCAGCTCCGAGTAGGTCTTCCATACTGGACTCCTTGTTCATTGGTATTTTTCATAAGTGTTGGGTTAGCGGATAAAATCCGGGAATAGTCCGACCCGACTACACTTGTATATAGCAGACAAACATAACCACGGCATATCGCAACCGGATTCCCCGGAACGTTGCTTACGTAGCCGAATTGGTTCTGGCCCAGTCAAGAATGGTTTCGGGGCCTCCGCGGACAAGAATCCGGCCTTCTTTCCGGCTCAGTTGGTAGTCGTACATCGGATCGTAATAGTCCTTCAGCAGGGCCTCGATCCAGGCATGATGGGCGTCAGTCTTTCCGATGCTTTCCTGTTGCTCGAGAGCTTCTTCCGTCAGTGCGCGAAGCTGTTTGTGCCGCTCACCGCCGAGGCGTTTGCGGATGCGGTCAATGGCGCTTAACAGGTAGTCCCGGAAATTCAGCCAGCCCGCTTCAGCTCCGTCCCGGCGCACGTAATCCGCGAACATACCCTCAACATAGTCTTCCCGGATGATGGCAATGCGCTCTTCCATCGGTTGTTCCAGGATCAGCAAGGGTGACCCGGCCATGCGTTCCCTGAGGGATTCGGGCAGGGCGCAGCGCCCCACCAGGCGGCTTTCGTCTTCCAGGTAAATGGGGCCGCCAACAAGATGATGGGCCTTGAGCATGGCCACGGCGAGCCGGTTCTCGAAATCGATCTGGGACGGTTGGGGCGTCACCTGGCGCCCAAAACTGGAGCCCCGGTGATTGGCCAGTCCCTCGAGGTCCACCGGGTTCGGGAGCTGCTTCAGAACCCGGGTTTTGCCGGTTCCCGTGCGCCCGCTCAGGATACGGAACTCGCCGGATTGGATCCGGGCTTCCAGACTGTCAATGAGAAAGCGGCGCAGGGCCTTGTAGCCACCTTTTACCAGCGGGTAGTCAATGCCGGCTTCGCGAATCCATTCCTGGGTGAGCCGGGAGCGCAGGCCACCCCGGAAACAGAACAGGTAACCCTCGGGGTGGCGGGCAGTGAAGCGTTTCCAGGTCTCGATGCGTTCGGCTTTGATGTCGCCTGCTACCAGTTGATGGCCCAGCTCAATGGCCTTGTCCTGGCCTTTCTCCTTGTAACAGATGCCAACCCGATGGCGCTCGTCGTCGTTCATCAGCGGGGCATTTTCGGTGTTCGGAAAGCTGCCTCGGGCGAACTCCACCGGCGCCCGGACGTCCATCAGGGGCACATCGTTCAGGAACAGGGAAAGATAGTCGTCGGTGTCGGGTCTGCTTGCCATTTCAACGTCTAACCGGTTGTCAGATGAAGGCGGCAGTATAGCGGAAACGTGAATTTTCTGCTTGCCGGGCCCTGTTTCCGGCTCAGCACGCCGTTACAATGGCACCCTTTTAAAAAACCGGGGCTCTATTGAACATGTCAGCGGAACATCTTAATCGGCATCTGCGTAAAACCCTGTCCCGGGGCAGGGTGGCGGTGTCACATCCGGCCGGCTGCCAGCGGATTGCACTCTACCTGTTTGATCCATCGGTGCTTGAAGGGCCGCTTTCCCACGAAGAGGCTCAGGCTGTGGTTGCCGAGCCGGCCTACTGGTCATTCTGCTGGGCCAGCGGCCAGGTGCTGGCCAGCTGGATTCTGGACAACCCCCATTGGGTTGCGGGGAAACGGGTCCTGGATTTTGGTTCCGGCTCCGGCATCGTGGCAGTTGCCGCTGCACTGGCCGGTGCCCGGGAAGCGATAGCCTGCGACATTGATCCCGCTGCCCTGGATGCCGCGGCAGCCAATGCCGGTCTTAACGGCGTCTCGGTTACTCTGTGCAACGATTGGGCGAACCGGCCGGAGGGGCTGGACGTTGTGGCGGCCGCCGATGTGCTTTACGACCCGGACAACCGGCCACTGCTGGAAGCCTTCCGCGCGGCGGCGCCGAGAGTTCTGCTGGCCGATTCCCGGATGAAGGTCCTGGGGGATGACGCCTATCGGCAGCGAACGGTGGTTGAGGCCAGAACCTGGCCGGACCTGAATGAATTTGAGGAGTTTAACCGGGTGCGGATCTATCTGGCGGGGGAATGCGCCGAAGACGCGGATACCTGCGTACTGTGCCCATAAATGAGAGCTGTGCCCATAAAAATAAAGGGCAACCCTGAGGTTACCCTTTGTCGGAATAGGTCGGCGCATCCGTGCGCATTGGGCAACAGCCCTGTTGCGAGATCCCTGAGCCACTCCGTGGTGCCGGCATCCGAGCCAGCTATCCGAATAGTTGTCCCTTAAGCGAGGCGTCCCTGTGTCCTTGCCTCTCCCTGCAATCCGTGCCGGGGTGCATCCAGTGCGTCGTCCGTTTCCCTTTCATCCTTGATGTGAGCACTATACCAATTCGATTTTGACAATCGTGTGAACTGTGCAGGCTCTATCGGCCACTCAGAAAGCCTTCAGAGAAATAAAATTTACATATCAGGGGGTTAGCTGTTTCCTTTGGCAGAAAACATGGCGCCGCGTACATGATGTCACTGCAAGATCCTACGTTGTTGTAGGAGATATCTCACAGTGATTCGGGCGAATTTCTCAGATCTGCTTTTCCGGCTCGCCGGATTGCTGGCCAGAGCAGCAGTCCGATGGCAATGCCGGCGCCGTCTGCCGCCAGATCGGCCAGAGAAAATTCCCGGTATGGCAGGTTCGCCTGAAGGACCTCAATCCCCAGACCAAAGGCCAGCAGTGCTGGCGCCAGCCAGGCGACCCGGAGCTCCGGCCAGGCGAGGCGGCTGAGGATGGTAAGCTCAACGAAGGCGATCAGATGGTTCACCTTGTCACTGGAAGATGAGGGCACAGGGTAGGGATTATTGGTTGTCGCCAGGAATACGATGGCCAGCACCGAAATCACAAATGCGACGCGCCACAGAGGGCGATAGCTGAGCAGGCTGGCCAGTTGCTGTTTCATCGATGGCATCGGGGAACTCCCTGAGAGTTCTCGGGCTGTGGGAATGTTGCCAACATGATATGCTTTGCGGCCCGTCATTGTCATGGAAGCAGAGGTCCTGCCAGCGATGCTCAAAGGTAATTTTTTTCGTGGACTGGGCTATCTGGGTGAAGGTTTCCGCCTGATTCGTCAGCCCGGGCTCCGGTTATTTGTCATTATCCCGCTTGTCATCAATATCCTGCTTTTCGGCCTGCTGTTTTTCTTTCTGGGAGAACTCTTTGCCGGTCTGATCGCGGCCGCCATGGCCTGGCTGCCGGACTGGGCCTGGCTCCAGGCGCTGGATTGGCTGTTCTGGATACTCTATGGCGCCGTTATTCTGCTGATGCTGGCCTATGGCTTCGTGATCGTCGCTAACCTGATCGGCTCCCCGTTTTATGGCTACCTGGCCGAGTTGACTGAAAAACACCTGACCGGTCAGGAGGTCAACACCGACGACAGCTGGGCGTCGATCATCAAGGACATCCCCCGGGCGCTCTGGCGCGAAGTGCAGAAGATTCTCTACTACCTGCCGAGGGCCATCGGTCTGCTCATTATCGGCCTGATTCCGGTGGTCAATCTGGTTGCAGCAGTTCTGTGGTTTCTTTTCAACAGCTGGATGATGGCCCTGCAGTATGTGAATTATCCCGCGGATAACCACAAGGTCAGTTTCCCGGCACTGCGACGTTTGCTGGGGGATACCCGGTTGTCGGCATTCGGCTTTGGCCTGCCGGTGGCACTGGCCGCCATGGTGCCGGTTCTGAACCTGTTCGTGGTGCCGGCGGCGGTGTGTGGGGCAACGGCTTACTGGGTGCGCGAGAACGGCGCAACCAGAAATTAATCAGTCTGGAGGTTTCTTGGATACATCGGAATTTGTTATTGGCCAGCGTTGGGTCAGCCACAGTGATACCGGCCTTGGCCTGGGTATTGTCACGGATATCTCGGGCCGTCGGGTCACCCTGGGGTTCCCCGCAGCCGATGAGGAGCGTACCTACGCGATTGATAACGCGCCGCTCTCCCGCATCATCTACCAGATCGGGGAGGAGATTCAGACCTTTGAGGGGGAGCGTTACATCGTACGCGCGGTGGAGGATCTCGGTGGCGTGCTGATGTATCACGCCGATGATGGCACTGATCTGCATGAGATTTCTGAAGTAAAGCTGGCCGGTTCGGTGAACTTCTCGGCGCCCCATCAGCGGCTGTTTGCGGGCCAGTTTGACCGCAACGGTGCCTTCCGCCTGAGGTTCGCGACACTGCAGCACATGAACCGTCTGCGCGCATCGCCTGCCCAGGGTCTGATTGGCGCCCGCACCCAGCATCTGCCGCACCAGATTTACATCGCCCACGAGGTGGCAAGACGTCACGCTCCGAGGGTGATGCTGGCGGACGAGGTTGGTCTTGGCAAGACCATCGAGGCAGGCCTGATTCTGCATTATCAGCTGCATACCGGCCGGGCGAAACGGGCACTTGTTATTGTGCCGGACTCCCTGACACACCAGTGGCTGGTGGAGATGCTACGGCGTTTCAACCTGCGATTTTCGATCGTCGACCAGAGCCGTTACGACGCGCTGAAGGATGAACAAAGCGACGTCGACGCGCTGGTCAATCACATTTTTGGTGACGAGGACGCGGTTAACCCCTTCGAAACCGATCAGCTGGTACTTTGCAGCCTCGATTTTCTGGTCAACAGCCAGCAGGCTCGCGAGGATGCGCTCCGGGCCGACTGGGACCTGATGGTTGTCGATGAAGCCCATCACCTGGCCTGGAGTCCTGAGCAGGCCAGCCCCGAGTACCAGGTTGTCGAAGAGCTGTCAGCGGTCAGCCAGGGGCTGTTACTGCTGACGGCGACCCCCGAACAGGTCGGCGTGGCCAGTCACTTTGCCCGGCTGCGGCTGCTGGACCCGGCCCGGTTCCATGATCTTGAGGCATTCCGGCAGGAAGAGCAGCAGTACGAAGCCATCAATAACGTGGTACGCCGGCTGCAGGACGACGACAGGGATATCGGCCCGGACGACCGAAAGCTGCTGGAGAGCTGGTTAGGGGAAGAGCTGGACCAGTTACTGGCCGGTGATGCGCCCCGCCAATCGGTGATTGACGCTCTGCTGGATCGCCACGGTACCGGGCGGGTGCTGTTCCGCAACACCCGGGCCGCGATCCAGGGCTTCCCCGAGCGTCGGCCGGTCCCCGAACCCTTGCCTTGCCCCGACAGTTACCAGGGCCAGGCGCGGGGAATCCAGGGGCTGGCGCCTGAACAGCTGGTGCCGGAGGAGCAATGGCTGGCGGAGGATCCCCGGGTGGCGTGGCTGGAGAAAAAACTGGCCAGCCTGCGCCCCGCCAAGGTGGTGGTCATCTGCGCCCGTGCAGAGACGGCCATGGCGCTTGAACACTATCTGCAGCTGCGCGCCGGTATTCGCAGTGCCGCCTTCCATGAACATCTGAGCCTGCTGGAGCGGGATCGGGCTGCCGCCTACTTCGCTGACAGTGAACAGGGTGCCCAGGCACTGATCTGCTCCGAGATCGGCAGCGAAGGCCGGAACTTCCAGTTTGCCCATCATCTGGTGCTGTTTGATCTGCCTGCCAACCCGGACCTGCTGGAGCAGCGCATCGGGCGTCTGGACCGGATTGGCCAGACCGATGCCATTGATATCCATATTCCCTACCTGCAGGGCACCAGCCAGGAAGTTCAGCACCGGTGGTTCCACGAAGGCCTGAATGCCTTTGCCGAAAGCTGTGCGGTAGGTGTCGCGGTGCAGGAGGCGGTTCAGGCGCAGTGGCAAAAGGCCATTGACGGTGATGTCGCGGTCACCGATGACCTGGTCGAGGCCACTGCCCGCGAAGCACAGAGTCTGAAGACCCTGCTCCAGAATGGTCGTGATGCCCTGATTGAGCTCAACTCGTGTCGCCGGGATGTGGCTGAAAAGCTGATCAGCGCTATCGAGGAGGAAGAAGGGGAGGCCCGGGTTCGGGATTACATGATGGAAGCCTTCGATATTCTCGGGGTGGAAGTGGAAGATCACGCCGATCATTCGGATATCCTTCGTCCGGGCGAGCAATACCAGGCCGGCCATGTGGCGGAACTGCCGGAGGACGGCGTAACGGTAACCTGGGACCGCCAGAATGCCCTGGAACGGGAAGATCTGCAGTTCATGAGCTGGGAGCACCCGATGGTGACCGGCGTGATGGATTCGGTAACCAGCTCTGGCCTGGGTAAGGCGGCCCTGGCGAGCCTGTCAGTGAAAGCGCTGCCGGCAGGAACGCTGCTGATGGAAGCACTGTTTACGGTGCACTGTCCGGCTCCGGAAGCCCTGCAACTGACCCGTTACCTGCCGGTTTCGCCGCTGCGGCTTCTGGTGGACGTGAACGGCAAGGAGTTGTCCGGCGCACTGCCCCATGACCGCTTGAACGATCTTTGCTCGAACATCCGGCGCCGCACGGCTCAGGCGATCGTGCCCCAGATCCGGCCCCAGGTTGAAACCATGGTGGATCATGTTGAGCGGCTGTCCGAGCCGCATCTGGAGCCCCTGAAAGCCCAGGCTCTGGACCAGCTCAGTGCCACCTTCGAGCCGGAGATCCGAAGGCTGGAAGCACTGCAGAAGGTGAACCCGGCGATTCGCGAGGAAGAAATCGACTATTTCCGGAACCAGCTCGCGGCGGCCCGGGATGCCATTGGCCGTGCCAGCCTGGCACTGGAAGGCATTCGGGTGATCGTGACCGCGTAAGCAGGGTGTGACGGCTGTAACTGGCTGACTGTGCGGCATTTGCTGGTCAGCCTTCATCTGATGCGGTACCGTGAACGTAACGAATTGTAGTCTTCAACATTTCCGAACCATGGATGACTGAGAAAACCTATGATGACTTTCATTCTGTTTATAGTGGCGCTGGCTGGCCTGTTGGTTGTGATGCGGCGTGAGTCCGGAGCAGGGTCCGCCATCGGCGTATTGGCGGTGACCGGCTTGCTCTCACTGATCTTTGCTTCCGGCTGGTTGGCACTGGTGTTGTTCATCGGCGCTGCGGCAACGGCAGCCACTGGTCTGCCGGGCTTCCGGCAGAGCTGGCTGACGCCCCGCATTTTTGTCATGTTCAAGAAAGTGGCCCCGAAGGTATCCGATACCGAAAAGGTGGCTCTGGAAGCCGGCACCGTGGGCTGGGATGGTGAGCTGTTCACCGGTCGTCCCGACTGGCATAACCTGTTGATTAACCGCAATACCGGCCTGAGCGAAGAAGAGCAGGAGTTTGTCGACAATCAGTGCACCCAGGCCATCTCCATGTGCAACGCCTGGGATGTGGCTGTTGAGCGCGCAGACCTGCCCCAGGAGCTTTGGGACTTCCTCAAGAAAGAAAAGTTCTTCGGCATGATTATCCCGAAGGAATACGGTGGCCTGGCGTTTTCCGCCAAGGCCCAGACGGCGGTGTTGCAGAAACTGGCGTCGAACGAATCACTGATGGTGTCGGTCGGGGTACCCAATTCCCTCGGCCCGGGTGAGTTGCTGGTCAAGTACGGCACGGAAGAGCAGAAGAATCACTATCTGCCACGCCTGGCCGATGGCCGGGAGATCCCCTGTTTCGGACTGACCGGTCCCAGGGCCGGATCGGACGCAACCTCTCTGCCGGACACCGGTATCGTCTGCAAACAGGAAGTGGACGGCAAGGAAGTGGTCGGTCTGCGGCTCAACTTCGAGAAGCGCTGGATTACCCTTGCCCCGATCGCGACCGTGGTCGGCCTGGCATTCCGGATGTTCGATCCGGACGGCTTGCTGGGCGAGACCAAAGATTATGGTATTACCTGTGCTTTGATCCCACGGGATACCAAGGGTATGGAAATCGGCCGTCGCCACTGCCCGATCGGCAGTCCGTTCCTGAACGGGCCCATCAAGGGCAAAGACGTGTTCATACCACTGGATTACATCATTGGCGGCGTCGACATGGCCGGCCAGGGCTGGCGCATGCTGGTTGAGTGTCTGTCCGTTGGCCGGTGCATCACGCTGCCTTCGGGAGCGGCCGGGGCCGCGGCCCACGCGGTGGGCACCGCCGGCGGCTTTACCCGGATCCGTCGCCAGTTCAACACGCCGGTTGCGGATATGGAGGGGGTTCAGGAGCCTCTGGCGCGGATTGCTGCCAAAACCTATATCGCACAGGCGGCGGTGAATCATACCGCCAATATGATCGACAAGGGCGAGAAGCCGGCAGTTCCGTCTGCCATTCTCAAGTACCACCTGACCGAGTTCCAGCGTGGCGTTCTCACCGATGCCATGGACGTGCACGGTGGCAAGACGGTGACCCTGGGCCCCCGCAACTATCTGGGCATTGGTTTCAGTGGCGCGGCGGTCTCGATCACGGTTGAGGGTGCCAACATCATGACCCGCAGCCTGATGATCTTCGGTCAGGGTGCCATCCGTTGCCATCCTTATGTCCTCAAGGAACTGGCAGCCAAGGATAACGATGACATCCAGGCCTTTGATGATGCCTTCTTCAGTCATGCCGGTCTGATCTTTGGTAACGCCGCCCGTGCCTTCACGCAGGCGCTGAGCCTCGGCCATGCGGATGTGCCCTTTGACAGTGCCAGCCGGAAATACGCTCAGGCTGTAGCGCGCTTCAGTGCCGCATTCGGCCTGTGCGCCGACGCCGCCATGACCACCCTGGGCAGCGAGCTGAAAATGCGCGAACTGATTTCGGCGCGCCTGGGCGATATGCTGTCCAACCTGTATCTTGCCTCCATGGTACTCAAGCACTGGCACGAGACTCAGCCGGTGGAGGGCGAGAAAGAGGTGATGGAGTACAGCCTTGGCCTTCTGTTGCATCGCACTGAAAACGCGCTGGATGAGTTCCTGCAGAATCTGCCGAACCGCGCGGTGGCGATGGTACTGCGCGGCCTCACCATGCCGCTTGGTCGCCGCTGGGGCAGCCCCCGGGATGATCTGTCCCGTAAGCTGGCTCGCGCTATCTCCACCGATACGCCGATACGCCACAAACTGATCGCCAGTGTCTGGACCACAGAGGGTGAGGGCCCTGTGGAAAACCCGGTTGCCCGTTACAACGGTCTGCTGAAAGACTATGACAAGGCCGAGCAGCTCTACCGCAAGGTTACCAAGGCCTACGCCAAGGGCGAGCTGCCCATGACGGCCCTGCATCCGGAAGAGCGCTTCGAGGCAGCAGTTGAGGCGGGTGTCTACACCAAGGAAGAAGCGGACTTCATGCGTCAGTACGAAGCCGTGGTGCTGGAAATGCTGACCGTGGATGATTTCGCGTTTGATGCATTTGCCCAGAATAAGGGGTCGGTGATTGACCATAACCCTGCTTGAACTGAGTCTGCTCTGACATGTGGCTGTCCTTTGTCGCAGTGAGTGTTGGCGCCGTAATTGGCGCCAACCTTCGTTGGGCACTGGGGTTGTGGCTTAACACCACCTACCATGCGGTGCCCTACGGGACGCTCGTGGCCAATCTGAGCGGTGGCTGGCTGATTGGCCTGCTGATTGGCTATTTCAGTCATGGCAGCTCCCTGGCGCCGGAGTGGCGGCTGTTTGCCATCACCGGACTGTGTGGTGCGCTGACGACGTTCTCCACCTTCTCCCTGGAGATGTTCGCTGCCATCCAGGAGGGAAAATGGGCGATGGCCTTTATCGGTATCCTGGCCCACGTTGTCGGCTCCATCCTTATGACTGCACTGGGAATTTACACCTTCGGTCTGGTCAAAGGCTGATGGGTATCACTACCTACATTTTTTCTTGAAAATGCCCTTGGCAAGCCCCGGATTCAGGAGTAGAGTTAAAAGCGTAGGAAAGATTCAGCAAAGCATTTCATGAATAAGACGTACTCCGCAGTTAGTAGTGACCGTCCTGTTTTTGATTCCGCGAGTTCTGTATTTCCGTAAAACGTCGACCTTGCACCACGAAGGTGTGTGGCGGCAGATAATATGATTGATTTCAGGAAATTTAAGTATGTCTACTACTACCGGCACTGTTAAGTTCTTCAACGAAGCTAAAGGCTTTGGCTTTATCACTCGTGAAGGCGGCCCGGACGTTTTTGTTCACTACAGCGCTATTCAGGGCAGCGGTTTCAAAACTCTGGCAGAAGGCCAGCAGGTTGAGTTCACCGTTACCCAGGGCCAGAAAGGTCCCCAGGCGGAGAACGTTGTTGCCCTGTAATCCCTGATGGATTCGGCAATATCCGCCAAAAAGGCAGCTTCGGCTGCCTTTTTTTATGTTCTGCTCGCGGCATACCGCAACCGGTCCCCCCCCCGGCTTTCGGTTTTGTGATTTTCCCCGCGCCGTGTAATCCTTGTTCCCCTGTTGCTCGTTAAAACGGAAGTCGAGACTTACAGGAATCCTTTCATGTTCCGAACGATAAAAGCTGCCTGGATTCTGTTCTGGGCCATATTGCTCACCCTGATTCTGTTCCTGCCGATAGTGGTGGCAGCTCTATGCGGCAAGCGCGGTGATGCCGCGTTTCAGGGTACCCGGGTCTATGCCTGGCTGATTCTGAGGCTCTGTGGTGTCCGGCTGCGGGTCGGGGGCAAGGAAAACATCCAGCCCGGCCAGCGTTACGTGATTCTCAGCAATCACGCATCTTATTTCGATCCCCCCGCACTGGTGCTTGCCCTGGGGCTTCAGTATCGCTGGGTGATCAAGAAGGAGCTGCGCAAGGTGCCCCTTTTCGGGCTGGCTCTGGAAACCTCACGGAACCTGTTTATTGACCGGTCCCGGGGCAGTGATGCCCTCGAGAGTATCAAGCGGGGCGTAGCCCAGCTGCCGGACGACACCAGCATCCTCATCTTTCCGGAGGGAACCCGGTCATGGGATGGCAAGCTGCTCCCGTTCAAGAAGGGAGGCTTTGTCATCGCCAGAGATGGTCAGCTACCGATCCTCCCGGTCACGATTCGCGGTTCACACGACCGGCTGCCCAAAGGCCAAGCCGCCTTCACCCCCGGAGAGATTGAAATCGTGATTCATCCGCCGATGGAAACCGGGGTTTTGCCAGTGGACGACTTGATGACCGATGTCCGGAACAGCATTGCGTCCTCGCTCTGAGCCAAAAACCCGGCGGATTCTGCCGGGTTTTGCGTAACAGCCAATACCCCTACAGTGCGAAGATCTCCTCGTAGAACTCCATAGTTCCCTCCCAGGAACGGGTGGCCGCTTCTTCATCGTAGCCAATGGGCAAACCGAACTCCTCGGCGATCTTGTCAGCACCGGGGTTGGTGAACGAATGCAAGACCCCCGGGAAGCTCACCAGCTTCAGGTCCACGTGTGCGTCCTGCATTTCCTTGACGAGGGCGGCGACCTGTTCGGAAGGTACCATCTTGTCGGCACCACCGGTGTACACCTGCACCCGCGCCTTGACCGCGCCCGGCTCGGCGGTAATGGGGCTGCCCAGGGCGCCATGGAAACTGACAACGCCGTCCAGATCAACGCCCAGACGGGCCATGTTCAGGACGACCGCGCCGCCAAAGCAGTAGCCTTGGGCGGCAATGCGGGACGCATCCACGCTTTCATGGTTTTGCAGAATCTCCATCGCTTTCATAAAGCGGGCTTTGACCTGATCCATGTTGCTGGTCGCTTCCTGCATGAATTTCTGGGCGGTATCGGGATGCTCCGCCAGTTTCCCGGAACCATACATGTCCAGGGCAAAGGCGGTATAGCCGGCCGCGGCCAGCCGCTCGGCCTGATCCCGGGCAAACTCGTTGTGGCCCCACCACTCGTGAACGACCAGAACGCCCGGGCGCTTCTGCTCGAATTCGTCATCCCAGGCCATGTAGCCGGTGAAGGTGTCGTCACCAACCTTATACTCGACGGTTTTGGTTTGCATTTCTGCCATTACCTGCGTGCTTGCCAGCGTGAGTGAGAGGGTTGCGGCTGCCGCTGCTGCTTTGAGGGTTGTCATGATGTTTCCTGCTCCTTGTGGTTCGGATGGTTCTTGTCCAGAGATCTACCCCCGGAACCGGTAAACCGATGCAATCAGTTGCCAGACCAGTATAGGACCTTTTGACTACACTACAGACAGAGACTCACCAATCCCGACGTTTTTGGAGGCTGTGCATGAAAATCGGTGTACCCAGGGAGATCAAGAACCGCGAATACCGGGTAGGCATGACGCCGGCTGCAGTCCATGAGCTGTGCGGCCAGCAGCACGAGGTCTTCGTGGAGACCGGTGCCGGCGTTGCTATCGGATTTTCCGATGATGACTACCGCCAGGCCGGGGCCCGGATTGTTGATACGGCGAAGGAGGTTTTCGTCACCGCGGAGCTGATCGTGAAGGTCAAGGAACCCCAGGCTGAAGAGCGGGCAATGCTGAAGCCGGAACATACGCTCTTCACCTATCTGCATCTGGCCCCGGACAAGGCCCAGACCGACGATCTTGTGAAATCCGGCGCCACCTGTATTGCCTATGAAACGGTGACCGACCCGGCCGGCCATTTGCCCTTGCTGGCGCCGATGTCGGAAGTGGCCGGGCGTATGTCGATCCAGGCCGGCGCCCACTGTCTGGAGAAAGCCATGGGTGGCCGGGGCGTATTGCTGGGCGGTGTGCCTGGTGTCAGTCCGGCCCGGGTTGCGGTCGTTGGTGGCGGTGTGGTCGGCCAGAATGCCGTGGCCATGGCGGTCGGTCTGGGAGCCCAGGTCACGGTGCTGGACCGCAACATGGAGGTGCTCCGACAGCTGGATCACCTGTATGGCAACCGGATAACAACACTGTTTTCCACCGCCCAGACCCTGGATCAGGCGGTGACCGAATCGGATCTGGTGATTGGCAGCGTCCTTATTCCGGGTGCTTCGGCCCCGAAACTGATCACCCATGACATGATCCGCCGCATGCCCGAGGGCAGTGTGATCGTGGATGTGGCCATTGACCAGGGTGGCTGTGCTGAAACCTCCCGGGCAACCACCCACGATGACCCCACGTATATTGTTGACGGTGTGGTACATTATTGCGTGGCGAACATGCCCGGTGCTGTGGCGCGGACGTCGACACTGGCGCTGAACAATGTGACCCTGCCATTTGTTGCGGCGCTGGCCAACAAGGGACCGGACCGGGCCATGAAGGAGGATCCGCACCTGCGGGCCGGGCTCAACGTGGCGGCAGGCAAAGTGACCTACAGGGAAGTGGCTGAAGCCACCGGGCATCCATACACAAACCCTGAATCCCTGCTGGGATCCTGAGCGGGAAACTCTCGGAGAAACCATGAAACTGATCGGATCCACCACTTCGCCGTACGTCAGGCGCATCCGCATCCTGCTGGATGAAGAACCCTACGAGTTCATCAATCTCAACATTTATGGTGAAGGCCGCGACGAACTCCGGCGCAATAACCCGACCCTGAAAATTCCGGTACTCGAAGACGGCGGCCAAGAAATCTACGATTCCCGGATCATTGCCCGCTACGTCAGTGCCAAGCAGGGCCGTGACCCGCTGACCTGGGATCAAGAGAATCAGCTGACCATGATCGACGGTGCCAATGATTCTGCCGTCACCATGCTGCTGTCAGAGAAGTCCGGTATCGATACCAGTCAGGACGTCATGTTCTACAACCTCCAGCGGGAGCGGATCATGACCACGCTGCGAACACTGGCGGCGATGGTGGAGGAGGGCCAGTTCGAGACCTGGAACTACCCGGCAATCTGCCTTTACTGCCTGGTGGACTGGCTTGATTTCCGGAACCTGGTGGATTTTACCGGCGTCGAGAGCCTTCTGGCGTTTCGCGACAGCCGCAAGGACTACCCCTGGGTTGCCGAGACCGATCCCCGCAATTCCTGATGCATGGCGGCCGGCGTGCGCCGGTCGCGAGTTACTGCCACCGCGGTTGGCTCTTTTTGATTAATTTCCCTTTCCTGATCGCTGTTCTTGACTATAGTTAAGAATAAGGAACGGTTGCTGATCCGACAGTCTCCGGATCCCGTATTTTACAAAACCAACAACAGCGAAGAAGGGGGTTGTCCATGCTCCTGTCACATGCGTTCGGTCTCTTCACCCATCCTGATGAAGAGTGGGCTTCCATACGAAAAGAACATGAAACACCACGCCGGGTCTATGTGACCTATGTCCTGATTCTGGCAGCCATTGCGCCTATTTGTGCCTATATATCGACGGCCTACTTTGGCTGGACGGTGGGCAACGAACGGCTGATCAAGCTGACTGAAATCAGTGCAATGCAGCTTAGCGTGCTGACCTATCTTGCGATTCTCGTCGGGGTGTTTGCACTGGGGTATGCGATCAACTGGATGGCGAAAACCTACGGCGCCAAGGAAGAGCACGTGCCCTCCAACGGCATTGCGCTGGCCGCATACTCCTGCACACCGTTGTTCCTCGCAGGCTTTGCCCTGCTGTATCCAGTGCCCTGGTTCAACGCCGTCGTCTTCCTGGTAGCGGCTTGCTATGGCGCCTATCTCATGTACGACGGGCTGCCGATCGTCATGGGTATCGAAAAGGAACGGGCCGTCATGTACGCCGGTGCGTTGCTGACTGTTGCCCTGGTGATCCTTGTCTCCACACGGGTCGGGTCAGTCATAATCTGGAACCTGGGAGTCGGGCCGGTATTCATTAGCGGATAGGTCGGGTTTAAACGGACCGCAAGGAGGGGAGCCATGAGCTCCCCTTTTTTCTGGTTTGCGTGAGCGATCCCTCCGTCGCCAGCTATTCTGCCCTTGATGCAGCGCATACCATCTCGGGGTCTTTCCGGGGTTTAATGGTGATGTTGTAACAGCAGGGAGCTCTGAGGGTATGTCCGAATCGGTGGAAGTGAAAAGCAGCAAAGGCCAGCAGCCGAAGCTTGAGTGGCATGTGCTTCAGCCTGCTGATGCTCGGCAGCAACTCAAGGCAGAGACACCTTTGTCTGATGATGAGGTTCGCCACCGCCTTGCCAGTCACGGCCCCAACGCGCTGCCGGAGGCCCGTGCGAGGGGGCCATGGGCGCGGCTGGGCCGGCAACTCAAAAATTTCCTGATTTATGTGTTGGCAGCGGCTGCAGTCATTACCGCCATCCTGGGCCACTGGGTGGATGCAGGCGTTATTCTTGCCGTCGTTGTTATCCAGACTCTGGTGGGCTTTGTTCAGGAGGGCAAGGCCGAGCAGGCCCTGTCGGCCATTCGCCACATGCTTGCGCCTAAAGCCCGGGTGGTGCGGTCCGATGGCCAGCATCAGATAGACGCTGCGAACCTGGTTCCGGGTGACACGGTGTTGCTTGAGCCCGGGGACCGGGTGCCCGCCGATCTTCGTCTGGAGAAATCCCACAACCTGAAAATCGATGAGGCCATTCTCACGGGTGAGTCCGAGGCTGTTGAAAAATCGACAGCGGCGGTAACTGCAGACGCCCCCTTGGGCGACCAGTCCGGGATGGCCTTCTCTGGCACCATGGTTGCGACCGGGACCGGCCGTGGCGTTGTGGTCCGCACGGGCGCCCGGACCGAGATTGGTCGAATTTCCGGGCTGCTTGCCCAGACCACAACGCTGAAAACCCCCTTGCTGGAACAGATGGACAGGTTTGCTCGACTTCTGTCCATCGTTGTTATCATTGCCGGCATTGCAATTTTTGTTGGCGGCTCTGTATTCAGCGGTCTGCCGTTCCGGGAACTGTTCATGGCCGTGGTTGGACTTACTGTCGCGGCCATTCCCGAGGGCTTGCCGGCGATCCTCACCATTACCCTGGCCATCGGTGTGCGCCAGATGGCCCGTCGTCAGGCCGTGGTCCGTCGAATGCCGGTCATCGAAACCCTGGGCGCGGTGTCGGTGATCTGTTCCGATAAAACCGGGACCCTGACCCGTAACGAAATGATGGTAACCCGGGCGGTTTTGTCCGGCGTCCGGCTGGAGGTGACCGGGGAGGGATACGAGTTGGAGGGGGCGGTGAATGATGACAGCGGCCGGTTGGCCGAATCACCCCTGCTGGACGAGCTTGCCCGGGCAGCGGCGCTTTGCAACGACGCCCATGTTCTCCACGATTCCGGCAGGGTCAGGATCAATGGCGATCCCATGGAGGCTGCACTCTCGGTGTTCTCCCGCAAAGCCGGGTTTGATGTTGAAAGCAGTGCCGCCGACTGGCCCCGGAAAGATGAAATACCTTTCGATACCCAGCATCGCTTCATGGCCACCCTGAACCATGACCATCACGGGCATAGCGTGATCTACCTGAAAGGCGCGCCGGAGCGGATCCTGGATATGTGTGCCAGCGAGGTTGCCGAATCCGGAGAAACCAGGGAACTACGCCGGGATTCCTGGGAGCAGATAATCACCGAGATGGCATCGGATGGTCTGAGAGTGCTGGCCCTGGCCCGACGGCCGGTAGAGCGGGGCTTCGGCGAACTGGCGATTGAGGATCTTGGCCAGGGTGCAGAACTGCTCGGTCTGGTCGGGCTTCTGGACCCGCCGCGTCAGGAGGCGATTCGATCGATTGCGGACTGTCACAATGCGGGAATCCGGGTCAAGATGATCACCGGTGACCACGCCGTAACCGCCGGAGCCATTGCCCGCAAGCTGGGACTTGAAAATACTGAACGGGTGCTGACCGGTAAGGACCTGGACGAGCTGGATGATGACCAGCTTCGAGATCTCGTTGGCGAGGTGGATGTCTTTGCCCGCACCAGTCCGGAGCACAAGTTGAGGCTGGTGACCGCCCTTCAGGCCCTGCACGGGGTGGTGGCCATGACCGGGGACGGGGTTAATGACGCGCCGGCGCTGAAGCGGGCGGATGTCGGGATCGCCATGGGGGTGAAGGGCTCGGAAGCGGCCCGGGAAGCGTCTTCAGTGGTATTGCTGGATGATAATTTTGCCAGCATTGCCGCGGCGGTGCGCGAGGGTCGGACCGTTTATACCAACCTGAAAAAAGGCATTGCCTTCATGCTGCCCATCAACGGCGGCGAGTCGATCAGTCTGATCACCGCCCTGCTGTTAGGGCTGACGCTACCCATCTCTGCCTTGCAGATTCTCTGGGTCAATATGGTCAGTTCGGTGGTTCTGGCCATGACCCTGGCCTTTGAGCCTGCAGAACCCGACGTCATGAAGCATCCACCAAGACCCCGGGATGAATCTCTGTTGCGGGGATTCGTGGTCTGGCGTGTGGTGTTTGTTTCCTTGCTGTTCCTGGCCGGAATTTTTGCCGCCTGGTACTGGGCCATGCACCACTACGGGGATGAGAACACCGCCCGGACGCTGGCGGTCAATACACTCGTGGCCATGGAGATGTTCTATCTGTTTGCGGTGCGTTACCTGGATTCAGCGTCAATTACCCTGCGCGGGGTGCTGGGTACACCAGTGGTACTGTTGGCGGTTGTCTCCGTGGTTGCACTGCAGCTGCTGTTCACCTACCTGCCCTGGTTTAACGACACCTTTGGCACACAGGCGCTGAGCCTGGACATGCTCGGATTTGCTGCTGCATCCGGCGTGGTGGTTCTGGTGATTCTGGAAATCGAGACCGCATTGCGAAAGCGCTTGCTCAGGGCAGGCCCCGGGTGATCACGGCGGGGTCTCCACGGCCTTCCACCGCCGCCAGTTCCGCACTGGACAGCCACTCGCCCGGTGGCTTGTCCATCACGCTGGCACAGGCCGCCAGGGCATGCCCCCAGGAACAGCCGTTGGCGAATAGCATCCCTGCCTCATTCAGTGTGCCGCCGCGGTTGATGTAGCCCAGGACCCGGACTTTCGATGGGTCCGGGAACAGCGGGTAAAGGTGGCCCCGGAATACCTCCGGGCGCATGTGAGTCAGTGCCACGCGGCGATGAATCCGGTGCGGAAACAGACGCTCCATTTCGAATTCAGACAGGCAGATTTCGGCTTCCATGGTATCTCTGGGCTGACGGAACCGGCCGGGTTCCTGGATATAGACCAGCCGGAACGGGGTTCCGGTTTCCCGCAGGCGTTCACAGGCCCGTATGGCCTCGGATAACTGATAGGCGCCGTTGGCCATGAGCAGCAACGGTTCGCCGGCAGAGGTGTCCTCGTCCACCACCAGGGCTCCATGCCGGGCCAGCAGTTCCGCTTCCCGGGTGTCAAAGACACAGGGGCGCTCCCGTTTGGGAATCACCATACAGGTGATCTTGCCTCTTTCACTGAACACGGAGGGCAGCGCCGCCAGGGTACTGTTGTAGTCAGCCGGAAACAGCACCCGGGACACGTCGTTCATCTCGGCAAGCATGCTTTCGCAGAATGTGGTGTCCTGGTGGGACTGCTCGTTCTTGCCGTTCTCCCAGGTGTGGGAGGTGGCAATAACCGGGAGGCCAAGCCAGCGCGCTGGTCGGCCCACTTCTTTCTGGTGCCGGGCAAAGATCAGCTCCTGGCGAATGGCGCCGAGCATTTTCACACAAAAGGCTTCGTAACTGGCGACCAGGTTCAGCCCCGCCTTGTTGGCCAGGCAGGCCGAGACCACGGCCTCCTCGTTGAGGGCGGTAATGATCTTGCCGTGGACCGACTCCTGGTCATTTTCAGGATCGGTCACCCGGTGTTTCAAATCCTCAAGCACACCGCCCAGCTTGTTGCTCGCCAGTTCGTCCGGGTTGCCCACTCGGGCCCGGAGGCCAGGATTCTCCGACACCAGGGCCCGGAAAAAGTCATCCACCGCTGTCATGGGTGAGATCCGGTCCGGGTTGGCTGGCAGCTTCGGAATGACCGGGTCCGGTGGATTACGGGTTGCCAGGGCATGGTCCCGCTCCATCGGACGGGCCTGGGTCGCATGCTGGTTCAGTTGGGCAACGCAGCGCTGAAGCTCATCCGGTGCCACCCAAAGCCGGGCTGCGTGCTCATTGAACAGCTCCCGGGCACGCGCATCCATACGGGGGTTGCCCGGAAGTGGCAGGTTATGGGCGGCATTGCTGCCGGCGCCATAAAAACCATAGCCTTTTACGGTCTCGGCAATGCCGTAGGGCACACGCACCGGATAGTGGCTTTCACCTTTCAAGGCTGATTCGCCATTGGCAGCAAGTGCCTGTTCCATCTCGTAGATGGCACAGACAAAAGCGGCCGGGTCCCGGCCGTCAAAACGGAAGGGCACGAAGCCCCGGTGCTCCAGGTGTGTCTCAAACCGCTCGAGGCCTGCCCGGGTGCCCAGTTCGGTGCGCTGCTCAATCCGACGACCATTGGCGATCATTACCGGCATCACCGCACCGCTGTCCTCTGCCCGCCACCAGCGGGGAACCCAGTCGCCGCCGCGCTGTTCCTCGGCGGCGCCGTCGGACAGGAAGGCCACCAGGGATTCCCCGGGCAGAGGCATGTGGGCATATTGCAGTTCGGCAAATCCCAGGTAACCACCTTCGAGAATGCCACCGGCGGTGTGTGGATTGACATGGCTGCCGAGGGGAGCGGCCATGGTACCGTCCGGCTTCTGCCGGTAATTGTAGAAATCGGCCACCAGAGCTGAGAGACCGTCGGGCCCCCGATAGCGTGCCCTTTGTTCCTGGTGCAGATTGCCGGTGAGGACATTCAGGGCCTCCACCGCGGCAACGCAATGTCCCTGGCCCATCAGCCAGCTTCGGGTGCGACCTGTGAGACTGTTCAGCGCCAGGTAGCCGGCATAGGCCGGGACCATATTTAATACGCCACCTGTGTGGCCTTCCGGGCTTGTCTTGAAATCCTGGGGCGCCAGCGGCTGGCCGGAGACATCCACGCGACAGGTGTAGGTCATGTGGACCGCAAGCCATAGCCCGGCACTGGTCAGGCGGTCGAGGTCGGCCAGTCTGCGGTAGACCGACGCCGCGTCCGGCTGGTGCCCGGCGGCAACCAGGTGCTCTGCCAGGACCCTTACCCGATGTTTCGTGGTGTCAGTGTGCTGGATGACGCCATAACCGTCGCACCAGCGCCGGTAATCCGGGCAGTCTGAAGCGGCGTTATCCACCGGTGCTGTTTGAATGGGCAATGGCATGAGATGCCTCCATGGCGTCAGTGTGTTTAAGGATTTTAAAACCAGCTTTGGCTAATGCCATTGATGCAGGTCAGTCGAAACTGCATCTTTCTGCGGACCACTCCAGTAGGAGCGGGTGGGTGGAAGGCTCTGCCAAAATCGTGCGGAGCCATGGATGGCGGAGCCGAGCGTACAGGGACGTATTTACAGCGTATTTTGGCAGAGCCTTCCACCCGGCCGCGTGCAGGCTTACTCCCCTGCCCGTTGCCGAATGCCATGGTTTCTGAGAGTCTGTCCGGATAAGCCATCTGAAAGGAGACTCCCATGACGCAAGATAGCAATCAGGACAAGCGCCGGAAATACTCGTCACCCGTGGTTGATGGTATCGGCAAGTCCGCCAGTCGGGCCATGCTTCGGGCAGTCGGGTTTACCGATGAGGATTTCAGAAAGCCCCAGATCGGCATTGCGTCTACGTGGAGTAACCTCACGCCCTGCAACATGCACATCAACCAGCTGGCGGAAGAATCGGCCGCCGGTGCCGATGATGCCGGCGGCAAGTCGCTGATTTTTAACACCATCACGGTTTCGGATGGCATCGCCAATGGTACCGAGGGGATGAAGTATTCCCTGGTGTCCCGGGAGGTTATTGCCGATTCCATCGAAACCGTGGCCGGCTGCGAGGGGTTTGACGGTCTGGTAGCGATCGGTGGCTGCGACAAGAATATGCCGGGCTGCATGATGGGGCTGGCGCGGCTCAACCGTCCTTCGGTGTTTGTCTACGGCGGAACCATCAAACCCGGGGAAAATCATACCGATATTATCTCCGTATTTGAGGCCGTGGGTGCCCATGCCCGGGGCGATCTGGATCTGATTGAAGTGAAACAGATCGAGGAAACTGCCATTCCGGGACCGGGGTCCTGTGGCGGCATGTACACCGCCAACACCATGGCGTCGGCGATTGAGGCCATGGGCATGAGTCTGCCGGGCAGTTCGGCACAGAATGCGGTTTCCGATACCAAGGCGGCGGATTGCCGTGGTGCCGGGGCGGCGGTACTGAACCTGCTGGAGAAAGACATCAAGCCCAGCGACATCATGACCCGGGAAGCCTTTGAGAATGCCATTACTGTGGTGATCGCCCTGGGTGGCTCCACCAATGCGGTGCTGCATCTTCTGGCCATGGCCAGCACGGTGGATGTGGACCTGGATCTGGAAGATTTCGTGGAGATTGGCAAGCGGGTGCCTGTTTTGGCGGATCTTCGCCCGAGCGGCCATTACATGATGTCGGAGCTGGTGGCCATTGGCGGTATCCAGCCGCTGATGAAGATGCTGCTGGATCGCGGGCTGCTGCATGGTGACTGTCTGACCGTGACCGGCCAGACTCTGGCCGAGAACCTGGCCGACGTTGCGCCTTATCCGGAGGGACAGGACATCATTCATGCCTTCGACGACCCCATCAAGGCCGACAGCCATCTGCGCATCCTGTTCGGGAATCTGGCGCCGACCGGGGCAGTGGCCAAGATTACCGGTAAGGAAGGCACCCACTTTACCGGGCGGGCCCGGGTGTTTCATTCCGAGGAGGAGGCCCAGGAGCGGATTCTGGATGGCACCGTGGTAGCCGGCGACGTTCTCGTGATTCGCTACGAAGGCCCCAAGGGAGGCCCGGGCATGCGGGAGATGCTCAGCCCGACCTCGGCAATCATGGGTAAGGGGCTGGGCAGTGATGTTGCGCTGATTACCGATGGCCGCTTTTCCGGCGGCAGCCACGGCTTCGTGGTTGGGCATGTTACTCCCGAAGCTGCGGAGGGTGGGCCCATTGCGTTGGTGGAAAATGGTGACACCATCACCATCGATGCCGTCAGCAACCGGATCGAGCTGGATGTCTCAGACCAGGAGCTGGAACAGCGCCGGAAAGCATGGCAGGCACCGGCGCCGCGATTCACCCGGGGGGTGCTTGCGAAATATGCCCGCACTGTGAGTTCAGCATCCAAGGGTGCCATTACCGATTTGCCATGATCTGATGACACAGGCAAATCGCTGGTACAATTCGGCGCTGGTGAGGCAGTTTGTGCCGGAATGAACAATGTAGAAAGAGGCTTTGACGCATGCGTAGCCGGAGCATGGCGATATGTTGGATAGTTTTGCTGGCCCTGGTGCCCTGGGCCTTGCAGGCCCATCAGCAGGAAAAGGCATCGAGCGGGTCGGCTAGCTCGGGTGAGGCCGGTCCCAACCTCGCTTCGGTGAATGCCGCGGTCGCGGTTGTCGGGGATGACGAGCTGATTTTTGGCAAGAATGCCGATCGGCCTGTGCCCATTGCGTCCGTGACCAAGCTGATGACGGCTCTGGTTGTGCTTGATTCCGGTGAGCCTCTGGATGAGTGGCTGACCTTTCAGAAGCGCCACACGCCGGCGGCAGCCAACGCCTATAGCCGGATTCGTATTGATTCGGAAATGCGCCGGGCCGATGTCTTGCGCATTGCACTCATGTCCTCGGAAAACTTTGCCGCCTACACCCTGGCCCGGAGCCATCCCGGAGGATTTGACGCATTTATCGAAGCGATGAATGCCAGGGCCCGGGAGCTGGGCATGACCGGCAGCCACTTCGTCGACCCAACGGGTCTGTCCGCCGAGAATGTTGCCAGCGCCTCAGACCTGGTTCGGCTGATCAATGCCGCAGCGAAACACCCGGAGATCCAGGAATACTCGACAACCGGTTATTATCGCGGTCACTTCCGCAATCCCCGTTACAGCCTGTCATTCGGCAATACCAATGCCCTGGTGCACCGGGACAGTTGGGGCGTGGCCCTCAGCAAGACCGGCTACCTGTCGGAAGCCGGGCGGTGTCTGGTGATGATTTCGCAAATGAACGGCAAGAAAGTGGTGACTGTGCTGCTGGATTCGCTGGGAACACGCTCGCCCATGGGCGATGCCGGGAGGATCAAGCGATGGCTGGACACCGGGGCCCGCGGCTCGGTGGCAGCCGCCGCCCGGCGATACGAACGGGAAAAGAACGCGGCCTATGCGACCGCAGGTAACAATACGGTCAGCGTGAACTGACCTTGAAGGGAACCCCGCCATGATCCAGATCTTCACCACCGGTGGCACCATTGACAAGGTGTACTTCGATGCCAACAGTGAGTTCGAGGTGGGCCACAGCCTGCTGCCTGAGCTGCTTTCGGAATCCAATATCCACGAAGGCTATCGCCTGCGGGAGCTGATGCGCAAAGACAGTCTGGAGATGACGGACGAGGACCGGGAGCAGGTTTTGGCGGCGGCCCGGGATTGCGATTGTGCCCGCATTGTCATCACCCATGGCACCGACACCATGGCGGATACGGCGGCGGTATTGGCGGGCCTCAGCGACAAGACCATTGTCCTGACCGGCGCGATGCAGCCGGCCCGCATGCGCCGGACCGATGCGGTTTTCAATGTCGGTTTCGCCTGGGCGGCGGTGCAACTGCTGCCGCCTGGAGTCTACATTGCGATGAACGGGGAAGTGTTCGAAGCCGGAGCGGTCCGGAAGAACCTGAAAGCCCAGCGCTTTGAGCGAACCTGAACCGAGCCAGGCTCAGCCCAGACTGTCTCGCTCCTCGCGGGTCAGTTCCCGGTAACCACCGGGTTCCAGGCCCGGGTCGATGGCAACGGAGCCGATCCGGAGCCGATGCAGGCGCTCGACGTGGTTGCCGACGGCTGCCAGCATGCGCTTGACCTGATGGTAACGCCCTTCTGAAATGGTCAGGTCAATCACTCTATCCTCCACTACCTCCACGCTGGCCGGCCGTGTCGGTCTTGGATCATTGTGCAGAAGCAGACCCTGTTCCAGCGCCTTTACTGAATCGTCGGTGAGCGGTTCACTCAATGTTACCCGGTAGGTCTTTGGGCAATCGGTTCGTGGTGAGGTCACCCGGTGGGACCATTGGCCGTCGGTGGTCAACAGCAGCAACCCGGTGGTGTCGGCATCCAGGCGGCCGGCAATGTGGAGATCTCGGGCCAGCTCGGCAGGCAATAGGTCGAGTGCCGTCGGCTGGGTGCTGTCGGTGGTTGCACTGATCACGCCGGCGGGCTTGTTCATCATCAGATAACGCTCCCCTGGCAATGCCAGTAATCGCCCGTCCAGCGCCACCCGGGCTTCCCGGGAAAGATGCCTGTTGGCGGCCGTGCAGATGTCGCCGTTGACCGTCACCCGGCTGCGGGTAATGGCTCGTTTGGCCTCCTTGCGGGAAAGCTCGGTGCTGGTGGCAACAAACTGGTCCAGTCGCATGACAATCAGCAAATCTCTCCCGGTTTGGGTGCACTCAGAGTGGCCAGGCACAGCACCGGAGCCTGACCCGTTACCCGCGACCACAGCAGGCCCAGGGCTTCGGTGGCGACCTCGGGTCGCGGCGCGCGGTGACTCGTGACGGGCTGGATCATGCCCTCTTGCTCCGTGGCCAGGACGAAGGTGAATGGGTGAGCGCCAGGGAGGCCGAGCCGAATGTCGGTGGCCAGGATCTGCGCGCCGGATTGGTGATAGGCGAGAAAACCACCCGTGAACCATTCCAGCCGCTGGGCTTCAGGCAGATGAGCCACCGCCTTGGCCAGATCCGGGCGGCGGGGAAAATACTGAAGGTTCAGGGGCGTGTCGCCATCAAGAAAGCCGGTGACGATTTCCACCCGCTGGTCGCCTTCCAGTGCGGTGGCCCGCCACAGTATGGTATTGAAAGGCATGGGCTGAACCATCAGGTCCGGGTTTTCCAGGCCGGCTGCTGCCAGTGCCGGCTGGACCCGCTCAGTGATAATCTGCTGCGCTACCAGGGCCCAGCCCAGATACAGGGTTGCGAGCCCCAGCCCCGCCCCCATCCAGACCGGCGCTGGTGGCCGCAGGATAAAAGCGGTGCAAGCTGCCAGCAAGGGCAGGGTATACAGAGGATCGATGATAAAGATGCTGTTGATGGCGACCGGTCGGCCGATGGGCCAGAGCAGTTGGGTGCCGTAGGTGGTCAGGGCATCGAGCAGGGGGTGCGTGATCAGAACCAGACCCGTGACTGCGAGCCATCTTCGGAAGCTCAACTGCGGTTTCCAGCGCCAGAGCAGCCAGGCCAGCAAAACCGCCAGGGGCGCGAGAACAAAAAGCGAATGGCTGAAGCCGCGGTGCTGGGTAAAGTTGGCAACCGCGCTTCCGTAGTCGATCACCACATCCAGGTCGGGCAGGGTACCCAGCACGGCGCCGATGAGCAGCACAGGGCGGCCAAGGGTCTTGCCGGCAACCGTGCCGGCCAGGGTGGCCCCGAGGGCCGCCTGGGTGATGGAATCCATGCTGGTTCAGTCCCGCGTCAAACAGTTACCTGCATAAGTAGGCCACGCTCCTGATATCGGATCACTGGTTGGGCACTATGCCCAGTTCCGCCAGCACCGTCTCGCCAGGGTAACCGTCTGCAATCAGCCCGCTCGATGCCTGGAACTGGCGGATGGCAGAGCGGGTTGCCGGGCCCATGATGCCATCCGGTTCGCCGGGTTCATAACCGCGATTCTGCAATGCCTCCTGCAGGCTGATGATATTGCGGCGTGACAACGCGGGCGCATCTTCCGGTGGCGGGTTCTGGAGCTTTCCGGCCCCGGCAATCCGGTCGGCCAGGTGACCAACCGCGATGGCGTAGAATTCGGACCGGTTCCAGCCCATGATTACCCGGAAATTGTGATAGGCCAGAAAAGCCGGGCCTTCGTGCCCGGCGGGCACTACCAGCGCAGCTTCAATGGGTTCTCGGGCAAGCGGATTGCCGAAGGCGTCGGTGATGCCCATGTTACGCCACTGCTCCAGCGGCAGGCGACGTCCGTCGGCCAGTGTATAGTTAAAATTGTCGGGCAGAAGCACTTCCCGGCCCCAACGGTAATCGCCGTTCCAGTCCATGGATTGCAGGAAGCGGCCGGCGGACATCATGGCATCCGGCAGGCTGTTCCAGAGATCCCGGCGGCCATCACCATCGGCATCCACAGCGTGCTTCAGGAAAACGGTGGGCATGAACTGGACATGGCCCATGGCACCGGCCCAGGAACCTTCCATCTGATCCGCCGGTATGGCCCCTTCATCTATGATGCGCAGAGCGGCAATCAGCTGCTCGGTAAAAAAGCTACTGCGGCGGGGATCACAGGCCAGTGTGGTCAGGGAACTGGGCACCGGCATTTTGCCGAAATAACTGCCAAAGTTGGTTTCCAGGCCCCAGAAGGCCACCAGGTAGGGCGCCGGGACGCCGGTTTCGCGGGTTACTCTGGCCAGCAGCTGCTCATGCTCTGCCAACAGCTCACGGCCCTTGCTGACCCGGGCGTCGTTCACCCGACGGTTCAGATAATCGGCAAATGTGGTAGTAAATTCCGGTTGCCGGCGGTCCAGTTCAATGACCCGGTCGAGATGTTCAACGCTGGCCATCACCTGGCTGGCGGTATTGCGGCTGACTCCGGCCTCGATAGCCTGTTGCTGCAGACGGGCTTTGCATTCGGCAAAGTCGGCTGGTGCCAATGGTGCGTTGTCCTGGGCGAGAACGGGCAGTGACAGGAGCGATAAACAGCCGGACGCCAGTAAACCGCGGACAAGCCGGTGAGAGCGCAGAATCCTTGCAGGTGTGTTCAGCACACGGAACCTCTATCGGGGTAATGATGGTGAGAGACGTACGAAGCCCATAGTAGCGCGTTTCCCGGCCGGAAAAATACCGCCGGGGGGCAGCTGAAATGACAATTCTTTAACCAGTTTGTTCCCGGGGAAACAGTATTTGTCGTCTTTTTGTTGCCGGCAGGTTTCCGGCAACGGCCTTTGTTCTATAGTTGGACGATAGAATGAGGTTGTGGAGAGCAGAAGGTCGTAACTATGGCAATGCTGAAAGCGCTGGTGGTGGACGATGCCAGCTTTGTAAGGGATCTGGTCAAGCGAACGGTGCGCCAGCGTTTTCCGGTCATTGAAACGACCGATGCCCAGAACGGCCGGCGGGCGCAGTCGCTGATGACACGCACGGCGTTCGATCTGGTGTTGTGTGACTGGGAGATGCCCGAGATGTCCGGCCTGGAGTTGCTGCAGTGGATGCGTCAGCAGCCCCAGTACGAGAAGGTGCCGTTTATCATGATCACCAGCCGTGGCGACAAGGATCATGTGGTCGAAGCGGTCAAGGGTGGGGTCTCTGAATATCTTGGCAAACCGTTCAGCCCGGATGGTCTGAGCAAGAAGATTATCAAAGTCATGGGGCGCACATTGAAGGACGCCATGGATCGCGGCGGCAAGTCCATGGCCAGCCCGGCCGACGCGTTCAAAGAGTCTGCCACCCTGCTTACCCGCAAACCGGAGCCTGCCGCTCCGGCGGCGCCGGGGAATGCGGGGCCGTCATCGCCGTTAACGGCGGGCAACGCGGCGCCGGCCAAACAGGCATCGGCCAGGGGGGCGATGAGCCTCGCCTCGGTGCGGTTTTCCGAGAGCACCCTGAAATCGGTGGTCAAGGACATCAATCTGACGGAAGTGCGGGTCATCGCCAAGCGGGATCAGGTGTTTCCCGGCATTCTTGACCAGGCCGTTGTGGACATCGAAACCGGCGAGGGCCAGATGGCCCGGCTCAACGGTTATGTGCACCAGTTGCAGGCGGTGGACAAACGCCAGGACACGGATTTTGTCAGTGTCACCATCCGATTTGTCGATGAAGACCCGAAAAAGCTTGAGGACTTATCGAGGTTCGTCGCCCGTTTCCGGGCGGGGATGCGCTAGCTTTCCGCTTTCTCCGGGATGCGTTCGACCAGTCGTTCCCGGGGGAAGTGGCAGATGAATTCGCTGCCCTCGCCAATGCGGCTGCGAATTTCCAGGTTGCCATCGTGATTGAGCAGCACGTGCTTGACGATGGCCAGGCCCAGGCCTGTGCCGCCAGTATCCTTGTGGCGGCTGGGATCGGCCCGGTAGAAGCGCTCGGTCAGGCGGGGAATATGAATAGGATCAATGCCGATACCGGTGTCCTTGACCGACAGATGAGCGCCTTCCCGGTTCGCCGACCAGGAGACAGTAATCTGGCCGCCGGCCGGCGTGTACTTGACAGCATTGAAGATCAGGTTCGAGAAAGCGCTGCGTAACTGGCTCTCATCCCCTTTCAGCAACCGATGGTCACTGATCGAGACCGAGATTTCGTGCTGTTTCTCACCGCTGAGCGCCCGGGCATCGTGGCTGATCTGGGTAATGAGCTGGTTGACGTCGGTGAGGGTGTCGTTGACCGTCTGCTCTCCGGTTTCAATTCGTGACAGCAGGATCAGATCGGTGATCAGGGCTTCCATCCGGGAGGACTGAACGGCCATGGTGTTAATGGCCCGGCGCCACTTCGGCGGCAGATCTTCGGCATTGTCGACCAGGGTTTCCAGATAACCGCTGATAACCGTCAGCGGTGTGCGCATCTCGTGGGAGACATTGCCGACAAAGTCCCGGCGCATCTGCTCCAGCTGGTAGAGCCTCGTCACATCCTTGGCGACGATCAGGCGGTCGTCATCACCGAACAGGCTGATCTGGATCTGGAGGTGAATGTGGGGCTTGGCCGGAGAGTGGATCTCCAGCGGTTCCCGGTAGTCTCTCGAATCAAAGTAGGTCTTGAAGGCCGGGGTACGGATCAGGTTATGGATGTACTGGCCCTGGTCCGTGTTGCGGCGGAAACCGAGCAGGTATTCGGCGGAGCCGTTCCACCATTCCATGGCGCCCCGGGCGTCGGTCATGATCACGCCATCGCGCATGGCGTTGGTGGACTCCTGCACCCGGTTGATCTGTGCCCTTAAACGATCCTGGGTTCTCAGGTGGTTCTGGTGCAGTTTGTGGAGGTTGTCGAAGATATCACCCCAGAGCCCGATGCTCTGGGGCGCTTCATCGGTGGCGCTGGGGTTGGCCAGCCACTGGTAAAGGCGCCGGGCCTGTAACAGGGTCCACCAGAGGTAGACAATCAGGCCGAATGTCAGGCCGTATACCGGTTCGCCGAAGTAGAGGCCAACCAGGGTGGAGCCAAAAAGGCCACCGAGAATGTAGCGCAGGTACCGTGACCAGTTGTGTTGCATCAAATACTGCCTTGTGTCCGTTCCGGAGCCGATGCCCAGCTGGCCGGAGTTACTTACGCGGCTTTGGTCGAGAATCGGTAGCCGGTTCCGCGAACCGTCTGGATCAGGTGATCATAGTCGTCGCCGAGCGCCTTGCGCAGTCGGCGGATATGCACATCCACCGTTCGTTCCTCAACATACACGTTACCACCCCAGACCTGGTCCAGAAGCTGGGAACGAGTATATACCCGTTCCTGGTGGGTCATGAAGAACTGAAGCAGCCGGTATTCGGTGGGGCCCATGGTGAGGGCTCCTTCCTGGGTGGTGACACGATGCCCGACCGGATCGAGGGTCAGACCATCCACTTCAATCGGGCTGTCCACGCCCGGCGGTGTGGCACGCCGGAGCACGGCTTTGAGGCGGGCAACCAGTTCCCTTGGGCTGAATGGCTTGGTGATGTAATCGTCGGCACCAACTTCCAGCCCCTGGATCTTGTTGTCTTCCTCAACCTTGGCAGTGAGCATGATGATGGGAATATCGGCGGTCGCTTCCTCTTTTTTCAGGCGGCGGGCCAGCTCCACGCCACTGGTGCCGGGGAGCATCCAGTCCAGGAGAACGAGATCCGGGTGTTTGTCGACAATCAGGGCATGGGCTTCCCGGGCGTCCGCTGCCTCCAGATAGTCATAATCCGCCATTTCGAGGGCTACGGCGATCATCTCGCGGATAGGCGCCTCGTCATCGACGATCAGGACAGTTTTTCCAGTCATGGGTTTTAACCTGTGTCAGACCTTGGATTGTTGCTGCCTCATTACAACGCCCCGGTGTTACAAGTATATGACAGGTTCAGCCAATGATGAGATCAATCACCAGGCCCACAAAAACCGCGAACCCCGCCCAGTTATTATTCAGAAACGCCTTGAAGCAGCCCTCACGTTCCCGTTCCCGCGCCAGATACTGGTGATACACGAACAGACAGGCCATGGCCACAACGCCCAGGAAATAGAAAGTGCCCAGTTCGGCACGATGGCCCACCATGATCAGAATCAGTACCACCATGGCCTGGAGGATGCCAATGATCGCTTTATCGGCATCGCCGAACAGGATGGCGGTGGACTTGATACCCACTTTCAGATCGTCGTCCCGGTCGACCATGGCGTAGAGGGTGTCGTAGGCAACGGTCCAGAGCACGTTGGCGGTGAACAGCAGCCAGGTGAGCTGGCTCAGCTCCCCCGCTTCCGCCGCCCACGCCATCGGGATGGCCCAGGAAAACGCAGCACCCAGAAACAGCTGGGGCAGATGGGTGTAGCGCTTCATAAACGGGTAAACGAAGGCCAGCAGCGCCCCGCCAAACGACAGATACAGGGTTAGCGGGTTGGTGAACAGCAAGACCATCAGGAACGACACCAGGCACAGGCCGGCAAACAGGGCCACCGCCTCCCACGGTTTGACCCGGCCGGCGGTGAGCGGGCGATCCTTGGTTCGTTTGACGTGTTTGTCCCAGTCCCGGTCGGCAAAATCGTTGATGGCGCAGCCGGCGGCGCGCATAAAGAAGACGCCCAGGGTGAAGATGATGACATTGGCAATCCCGGGGTTGCCGTTCCCAGCCAGCCACAGGGCCCAGTAGGTGGGCCAGAGCAGGAGCAGGGTTCCGATCGGGCGATCAATTCTTAACAGGCTGGCATAGTCGGCCAGCCGGCGCTGGATGGGTTCTGGCACAGCGTCAGGCAGCATGGCGGGCGTCCGTTTGGTGTTCTTCGAATGGATTCCGTGCCGGGATTATAGCCACTGGCAGGAGGCCGGTTAAAGCATGTTCCGGCGAAACAGGGCGGGAAGGAGATATTCGCCCACCAGCAGGGAGCTGTTGTGGCCGCTGAACAGCGAGCGCCTGGCAAGCTCGGGCTGGCCGGGAGAAATCCGATTGCAGAGGCCGGTTTCCAGCGGGCCCCGCTCCCAGAACGGGCTGGTAAACAGGTACGCGCCGAGGGGCTTGTTGCCCAGATGTAGCAGGCGACGGCCTTCGCCTTCGAGGCAGTTCAAAGGGATAACGGTGCGCGCCAGTACCCAGGGCTCGTTGTCACCACACAGCCGGACCTCTCGTATCCAGGCCTGCTGTCTGGGGGGCAGCCCGAGGCGCCGGGCTTCCTCCCGGCTGGGCGGCCCGAAGCCTTCCTGCCGGACTTCGACATGGAATGAGTGCAGACACTGTTTCTGCAGCGCCCGGGTGAACGAACCCTCTACTTGCAACCAGTAGCGGGCACGCCCATGTACCGCGGGATTGCGAAGCCCGGCAGCGGTGAGAGATCGGTACCAGTCCGTCGGAGGGATGGTCAGCGGGCCGTTGATGTCGCTCGATTGGCTGCTGATATCAGAGACCTTTGACCGCATAGATGCCGGGCGCATTGCGCCAGTAGCCCTTGTAGTCCATGCCGTAGCCGAACAGAAAACGGTCTTCAACTTCCAGGCCGGTGAAATCCGCTTTCAGGTCCCGGCGGGCTTTCCGCTCGTGCTGCTTGTCCACCAGTACTGCGGTGAGAACCTCCCTGGCACCGTGTGCCTGGCAGTAATCGGCTATCGCACAGAGGGTCGTGCCTTCATCCAGAATATCGTCGACAATCAGCACTGTGCGACCATTCATGTCGGCCTCGGGCTGAAGTTTCCATTCCAGGATGCCGCCGGTGGTTTCCTGGCGGTAACGGGTGGCATGCAGATACTCGGCCTGGACCGGGAACCGGAGCCGTGGCAGCAATTGCCCGGTCAGGATCAGCCCGCCATTCATCACGCAGAACAGCAGGGGATTGCTGTCTTTCAGGCGGTTGGTAATATCGTCGGCCAGGTTGCCAATTGCAGTCTGCACCTGCTGTTCATCGACCAGGCAATCGGCTTCGGCCATAACCTGGTTCATTTCGTCGACGGTATCGGTCATATCGGTCGGTCCTGTCGTAAAACGGGCGATTATACCGGAGAGGGTCGCCGGAAGGGAGGGGCGCTGCTTTTTCCCGGGTCTGTATTTATGGCTATTGGCAGAAAACCCGGGTGTTGGCCGTCGGTGTTGGCATTGGTCAATTCGGGAGCGATGGGTATGATGGCCTGATTCGAGAATTGGTCGTACCTGTTTGGACGGATAAAAAAATTTGCGCGCATGATTGTCAGACAATTATTATTGCGCCCTCAGTAAATCGGGAGAGATCTGATGAAGAAGTGGCAGTGTGTGGTGTGTGGCCTTATTTACGATGAAGCTGAAGGCTGGCCGGAGGATGGTATTGAGCCGGGAACAAAATGGGAAGATGTTCCGGAAGACTGGGTCTGCCCCGATTGCGGTGTTGGCAAAGAAGACTTCGAGATGATCGAGATTGGCTAATACCACCCGGCAGGTCCATGAGTAAGGAAAACAATTATGACTGAACTGGCTCCCATCGTGATCGTTGGTACCGGGTTGTCCGGCTATTCGCTGGCCCGGGAAATCCGCAAGCAGGACAAGGAAACCCCGGTTCTCATGGTGACTGCCGATGATGGCGTCAGCTATTCCAAACCCATGCTTTCCACCGGCTTTACCAAGGGCAAGGATGCCGAGGGCCTGGCCCAGGGTTCGACCGATGCCATGGCGGAGCAGTTGAACCTCCGGATCCGGACCTTTGCCACCGTCACCGGTATTGATACGGCAGCTCACGAACTGGTTCTGGGTGATGAGCGCATTGCCTACAGCAAGCTGGTGCTGGCCTGGGGAGCCGATGTGATCCGTCTTGACCTGGCCGGTGATGGTCAGGAACACGTGTTCTCTATTAATGATCTGATGGACTACCGCGGGTTCCGCAAGGCCCTGGGCGAGGGCAAGCGGGTTGCGATCATGGGGGCTGGCCTGATTGGTTGTGAGTTCGCCAATGATCTGCGTAACGGCGGCTATGAGGTGGATGTGATTGCCCCGTCGGAGGTGGTGATGCCTGGCCTGTTGCCGGAGGTTGCCGCCAACGCTGTGCAGCAGGAGTTGCAGAACCTGGGGGTCGGGTTTCACCTGGGAACCGTTGTTGACCGGGTCGACCGAAAGGGCGGTGGCGTGAGCCTGACGCTCGCCAATGGAGAGACACTGGATGCCGACCTGGTATTGTCCGCCGTCGGCCTGCGACCGCGGATCGGTCTGGCTCGGGCTGCGGGACTGGAAACGGCGCGAGGCATCGTGGTCAATCGTGCCCTGGAGACCTCGGCGCCGGATGTTTACGCGCTTGGTGATTGCGCCGAAGTGGATGGCCATGTTCTGCTTTATGTTCTGCCGCTGATGGCCTGTTCCCGGGCGCTTGCCAAAACGTTGCTCGGTGAGCGCGCTGAGGTGAGCTATGGCACTATGCCGGTGATGATCAAGACGCCCTGTTGCCCCACCGCGGTCTGTCCGCCGCCTTCTGAGGCACAGGGCAGCTGGGAAGTGGAGCAGGATGGCACCAGTGTCAAGGCGCTGTTCAAAGGCCCCGAAGGTGATGTTCTGGGGTTTGCGGTTACCGGCCGCTTTGCCATGGAAAAGCAGGCCCTGTCCCGGGAAGTGCCGCCGATACACGGATGAGCCTGAGATAAACCGGAGCGACTCCGCCTGCCCGGAGCTGCTTTGGCCCTGGCTTTGTCGGCTTTTGATTGCGAAATCTCCCCGCTTACGGTAGAAAACTCCGTCGTGTGCTAACGAAATTACAGGAGCAGGCATGCTTGAGGTAACCAAGAAGCTGGTGGAGTTGCTGGATCTCTCGCCCATCGGCGACGATCACTTCCAGGGCGACAGTGAGGATCTGGGCTTTCCCAACGTGTTTGGCGGCCAGGTTCTGGGGCAGGCCTTGATGGCGGCCAGTCGAACGGTGGAGGGTCGTTTATGCCATTCCCTGCATGCCTACTTTCTGCGCCCCGGCAATCAGGATATGCCCATCGATTACGAAGTTCAGCGGGTACGGGACGGAGGCAGTTTTTCGGTGCGCCGGGTGATTGCCCGCCAGGACGGCAAGGAAATCCTGACCGGTTCCATGTCGTTTCAGGTGGCCGAGGAAGGTTTTGAGCACCAGCTGGCAATGCCGGATGCGCCGGACCCGGAAACGCTTCGCTCGGAACAGGAGTGGGGCAAAATGCTGGCGCCCCAGGTGCCGGAAAAAATGCGGCCGATCCTGACCCGTGACCGCCCGATCGAAATCCGGCCAGTGGACCCGGTCAATCCGTTAAAACCGGAAAAACGCCCGCCCCACAAGCAGAGTTGGTTCCGTGCCCAGGGGCACCTGCCGGATGATCCCGTTCTGCACCGCTGCCTGCTCACCTATGCCTCGGATTTCCAGTTTCTCGGCACTTCCCTGAACCCCCATGGCCTGACGTTCATGAGCAAGAACCTGCAGGTGGCGAGTCTGGACCATGCCATCTGGTTCCATCGGGATTTCCGCATGGATGAATGGCTACTGTACGACAAGGACAGCCCCAGTGCTTCGGCCGGCCGGGGGTTCAATCGCGGAAATTTCTTCAATCAGGACGGTGTACTGGTGGCCTCCACCACCCAGGAAGCCCTGATCCGTCAGAGGTCCTAGGCTTACGATGGTCAGAGCTGGTTGAGCCACGACCTGACCCAGGGCAGTGCTTCGGCTTCCGGCTCCATGGTTTCCAGGGCGTCAATTCGAAGAGTGTCTCCGACCTTGCGGGCGGAGGTTTCGTAAAGTGCTTCCTCAACCAGGTCGCCGGCGCCACAGAAGGTGTCACCATAGGAACTGTCGCCCAGGACGATGATGCCAAAGGGCCGCCCCGGTTGCTGGGGCAGTTGGTCCCGCAGGTCCAGATAGAAAGGCAGCAGGTTGGCTGGCACTTCACCTTGCCCGGTTGTGGATGTACAGACCAGGAGTGGATCATTGTTCGACGTGATGTCCTCCAGCGCCGGATTTTCCAGCACGGTCACATGGTGCCCCTCGCTCTCAAGCTCCTTCTTGATAGCTCTGGCCGTCAGGAGCGCGCCACCATAGACGCTGCCCACCAGGATTCTGATCGATGACATAAGTTACCTGCTCGCTGCCTCGGGAATGGTCGTTCGGTGGCGCAGGATCATAGCGGGAGTGCTTTCTCGCCTCAAGGTGAGGGGGTGGGGGAGGACTCGGTTTCCTGGCTTCGGACCCGTGGTGCTATCCGGTTGCGCCCGGATTCCTTGGCATTATAGAGATTCAGATCGGCCTGTTTGAGCAGATCGTCAAGTGAACGGGCCTTGGCAATGGAGCAGACGCCGGCGCTGATGGTTACCGGTAACGCCTGATCCCTGAACCGGAAGGGGTGCCGGGCAACTTGAGACCGCAGTCTTTCAGCCAGGCTCAAGGCTTGGAGCAGGGAAGTGTCAGGCAATAACACCAGAAATTCTTCACCGCCCCATCGGGCCGCGACATCCGCCTGCCGAATCACGGTTCGCATCAATGCAGCGAACTCCCGCAGGACGTCGTCGCCAGCGTCGTGTCCGAACTGGTCGTTGATCTGTTTGAAAAGATCGAGGTCGATCAAGGCAATGGAGAAGTGATGGCCAGAGCGTTGGTAGCGGGAAAACTCCATGGTCAGGCGGTTTTGCATTTCACGGCGGTTGGCCAGCCCGGTGAGCTCGTCGGTGCGTGCGGCGTGCTCATGGGTTTCGGCCAGCGCCAGAAGTTCATTACGTGCTTTCAGTCGGCTGGCCTCGAGGACGAAACAGAAAATCGATTCGAAGGTCAGGGCCGCAAAAAAGCGGATCTTGAAATCCATGCTGTATTCCGCCGAGACCAGCGGCAGCCCCGGAAACTGGAACACCACTACCGCGACCAGGTAGCAGAACAGCAACACCGCCGTGCCGGTTTTCAGGTCAGTCAGGTAAAAAAGCAGAGGCGGAAAGACGTAGAACCAGAGTGGCCCGGTGTTGCTCTCGCCGCCAGAGGCAATCAGGTAGGTGAAAAGCAGCCCGACAATAATGATCATCCCGGCTTTTTGGCGGGCGCGGTTGCCCGTGCTGGCAAAGTACAGCATGTTCAGGGCGATCAGGCCGATAAAAGACCAGAGCACCCAGGCATGGAGTGTATGTCCGGCGAACCAGGCCTTGGCGCCGATGCCAACCAGAAAGCCAATGGCGGTTGCCGAGAGCCAGGTGAGCAGCCGCGATACTTGGGCGTCTTCCCGTTCGCCGGCAGCGAGCTGCCCGGAGGAAGTTGAATGAGGCATGGGAACCTTGTTTCGCTGTTTTTTGTAATTTTGACGCTTATATTTGGAATTATGAGTCAATTTAGTGAGTTTTTGCACTCCCGTCTGTGATGTGTTTAGTCTGTGCGAACTGTGACCGCTTTATTTCAATTTGATGTCAAAGATTTTATAGTTGCCCCGCGGCACAGGTGGCCGCCATTTTTCACAGACCAAAACGAGACCTGATCTGTTATGGCCCGTTCGAGCGGATTCCTGGATACCCTTCTCACCAGCCCTACCACGGAACGATACAGGGTCGGCATCAGCCTGCTTTTCTTACTTGGCGTCTGGTTGACTGTCGGATCATTCAGTCAGGGAATGCCCAACAGTATGTTGCTGATGGCCGCGGCAGTGATTGGCGGTTACATGGCGATCAACATTGGCGCCAATGACGTTGCCAACAATGTGGGGCCAGCGGTGGGGTCCGGGGCGTTGTCGCTGGGGGCCGCCGTTGTTATCGCAGCTCTTTTTGAAGCCGGCGGTGCGATCATTGCCGGGGGTGATGTGGTTTCCACCATCAAGGGCGGCATCATTGATCCTTCCAGCCTCGAAGAGGGCCGGGCCTTTGTCTGGCTGATGACCGCCGCATTGCTGGCGGGTGCCCTCTGGCTGAATCTGGCCACCTGGATGGGTGCACCTGTGTCTACAACCCACTCCATTGTTGGTGGCGTTCTGGGCGCCGGTATCGCCGCCGGTGGCTGGGGTATCGCTGACTGGGGGGTGATGGGCAAGATTGCCGCCAGCTGGGTAATCTCGCCGGTGCTTGGCGGTGCTCTGGCAGCCCTGTTCCTGTTCGCGATCAAGAAGACTGTGCTCTATCGGAAAGAGGTCATTCCGGCGGCCCGAACCTTTGTGCCCTGGCTGGTGGCTATCATGGCCTGGGCCTTCGGCACCTACCTGATGATCAAGGGCGTCAAAAAGATCGTCAAAGTCGATTTTCTGGATGCGACGCTGATCGGGCTTGCCGCGGCTGCCGTGGTGTTCTTCGTCATGCGCACCCTGGTAGGCCGCATGGCATCGACCATGGAGAACAGCTCGGCAGGCGTGAATACCCTGTTTACCTGGCCGTTGATCTTTGCTGCCGCCCTGCTGAGTTTTGCCCACGGCGCCAATGACGTCGCCAACGCCATTGGTCCGCTGGCGGCGATCAATGATGCCCTTTCTGCAGATTCGGTTGTCATGTCGGCGAATATTCCCATGTGGGTGATGATGGTGGGTGCCCTGGGTCTGGCCGTTGGCCTGATGCTGTTCGGGCCGCGTCTGATCAAGACCGTTGGCAGTGAAATCACCGAGCTGGACAAGACCCGGGCCTTCTGTATTGCCCTGTCGGCAGCACTTACGGTAATCCTTGCGTCTCAATTGGGCCTGCCGGTCAGCTCCACCCATATCGCAATTGGCGGTGTGTTTGGCGTTGGCTTCCTTCGGGAGTACCTGAAGTCCAATTATGCGACCCAGCTGCACAAGATCATGGAACACCACGACCCCGCCGAGCAGGAGCGGCTGAAGCCCTTCCTGGATGATTTCCGTAACGCCTCGGTTGAGGAAATGGAAGATCTGCTCAAGCAGGCCAAGAAGAAAAAGCAGGTGCCGCTGTCCAAGTCCGAGCGCAAGCGACTGAAGAAGATCTATCGGGAAGAGATGGTGAAACGTTCGCACCTGGTGCGCATTGCGGCAGCCTGGATTATCACTGTGCCGGCGTCTGCCATGATGGCGGCGATCCTGTTCTTTACGCTCCGGGGCTTGTTGATCTGACCGGGCTGGTTGTATAAACCGAGTTTGGTCATACTATCTGGAAAAGGGGGTGTTTCACCCCCTGAGCCTATCTATCCGGGGGAGTGCAGTATGAGTTCATCCGTTGAAAGCCGTCAGGCGAAGATGATTGATGAGCTGAGGACCTTTATCAAGAAGGTTCTGAGCGATCCGACCATTGCCGTAAAATCCATGGAGATCGCCCGCAAGCATCGTGGTCAGCCGAACGCCGAGGAGCTGATTGCACGGGAGATCAGTGCCAGCACCAACATCCGGATTCCGGAGAACTGGAGCGAGGCGGATAAGATGTTCCTGGATATCATCCACGATGTTCTGGATGATGAAGAGGCGCTTTACTAGGGCCTTGTCTGCAGGCTTGGGAGAAGCGAGCCGGGCGGGGGATGGTTCAAAAACACGCTGTGAATACGTCCCTGTACGCTTGGCTCCGCCATCCCTGGCTCCGCACAGTTTTTGAACCATCCCCCGCCCGGCTCACCTGAGCCATGGTTGTGGCCCAAAATCGCCATGGCTAAGTCTTTTGGACCCTTCAGGCCTGTCTCGCGTTTGGCGTGGCTTGTTTCAATACCGCATCCGCCATCTGGTGCAGGATGCTGATCTCATCCTCGATACCTTCATCCCGGGACAACTCTCTCTGCTCGGCAAGAATGTCCGCCAGGATTTCTTTGGTGGTCAACGGGTTGGCCAATACCACCCGGAACACGATACAGGGGAAATTGAAGTAGCGGGCCGGCTCCAACCGGGTCCGTGACACGAACGCCTTGCCCCGTTCCCGTTGGGTTTTCTGGATGAACTTGGTGATCCGGTTCAGGCAGGTGTTGAGTTTTTCCGCCTGCAGGGGATCGGCAATGGCCAGTGCTTCCTGCACCTTTTCCGGACAGTAGCGGTAGGTCAGGATATTCAGTTCCGGCCGGGTGATCAGCTCGAAGTCCGACTCTGCTTCGATCATTTCAGCGAAGGTTTTGGCCTTGTCGATGCCCTGGTCGATCAGGATCTCGTAGCCCTCTCTGGCCAGGATTTTCAGGCCGGAGTGGATCAGCATGGACATGCCGGGCCGGGAGCCTTCCAGGGTAGTGCTGCCAAGATCCCGGGAGCCTTTACGGATGATGTACTGGGCGTGGTGTTCAACGGCGCTGGCCAGGCTCGGGTCGCGGAAAACGACCAGGCCTACGCCCATGGGCACGTAGAGCTGTTTGTGGGCGTCGAAGGTGACGGAGTCGGCCTTCTCGATGCCGCGCAGCAGGTGTTTGTAGGTGCGGGAGAACAGGGTCGGCCCGCCCCAGGCGGCATCCACGTGAAAGTGGGCGCCGAATTCCCGGGCGATGTCGGCCATGGCGTCCAGGGGGTCGACGTTGCCGGTTTCGGTGGTGCCGGCCACGCCGCAGATGGCCATGACCTTGATTTTCTGGCGCTGCAGTTCCAGGCACTTGTCCCGCAGGGCATCGGTGTTGATCCGGTTGTCGTCGTCGGTATCCACCGGGATCAGGGATTCGCGGCCCAGGCCGAGGACGTCGGCGGCCTTGCGCAGGGAGTAGTGGCCGCGGCGGGAGACGACAATGGCGGCGCCCTCGTAGCCGTAGTATTTAAGCGCCCGGAACAGACCTTCCTGATGCAGGCCCCGGAAGCTGCCTTCAGCCGGGAACGCCCGGTTGCGGGCGACCCAGAGGGCGGTCAGATTTGCGACGGTGCCGCCGGAGCACATGGCACCCAGCGCGTAACGGGGGTCGTGCATCCACTTACGGTAGAAGGCGCCGTCTTCCTGGTACACTAGGCGGTGAATCATGCCCAGTACCTGGCGCTCCATGGGCGTGAACGCCTTGGAGGTTTCGGTTTTGACCAGGTTCTGGTTCAGGGCAATCATGATTTTCGACAGCGGCAGCATGAAGTACGGCAGCGCTGAGGTCATGTGCCCGATAAAGGCCGGTGAGGCGGTGTGAACGGAATTGGCCACCAGTTTGTCGAGCAGGAACTGGGCCTGTTCAGATACGAAGACGGGCTTCTCGGGAATGCTGTAGTCGGAGAAGTCTTTCTCCACATCCGAGAGGTCCCGTTCAACCGCAACGATGTGTTCCTGCAGGAAGCCTGCAAGATTGCGGGAGATGTTCTGGTCAATCCGGCTCAGCGTCGATTCCGGTGCCTCGGGCACCGTGAACACGCGATACATGGCCTCTACCGAGGCCTGTGCGGATTTCTTCTTTCCGGTCATAGGCGCCACTCACATTCAGTGGTCATCCGAAGGGCCGGTTCCGGATGCCCTGCGGATACGGCCGGCATTCATGTCCGGCATTGGTTTCTGGTCACCTGCCTCTGGCAGGCGCACTGGCATCCCTGATGGGGGCGTAGTATACGGCCTGGCGACAGGTTACGCCACACGGCCCCTGCTCAGGTTATTGCGTCCCGGTCAGAGTATTTCCCGGTGACTATCCAGTATGGCAGCATCCACGCGTTCTTCGATGGCTTTTTCGATCTGGTCCAGACGCTGGGTAATCTGCTGGGAGGAGGTGCCCAGGGCGGCAATGGTCCAGGTGGCGCAGTCGAGGGCCTCCTGGTCGGCGGTTTCGGCTACGGCCAGGTCGGGCTCTTTGCCCCAGACGGCTTTCAGGACGGTGAAGACTTTACGCTTGGCTTTGAGGTCGTCGCAGCCGTAAAGCTGGAAGTGCAGGGTCAGGACGCCCACGTGAGGCGTGATAACCGGCTGCTGGGGCTTTTGGCCTTCCCTCAGGAGTTTTCTCAGGGCTTCTGACATGTCTGGTTCCGACTTTGGTGCGGGAACCGGCGGGGGCTGGCTTTCCAAAACACGCTCCTTGCGGCACCCCTTCGGGGTCCAGCCTGCAATCACAGATTGCAGTCGTTCCGCTTTCGCATGAAGCTTTGCTTCATAAGCGCTCAGCGTCACCCATGTGGCGCTTGGGCTCCGCCATCCATGGCTCCGCACAGTTTTGGAAAACCAGCCCCCGCCGGTTCAGATAGTTCTCAATAGGCTTCTTTTTGCCTTGCTTGCCGGTCTTTATAGCGCCGACCAAAAGGCATCCGCCTGCTATAGCTAACCGTAGGTCGGATTAGCCAAAGGCGTAATCCGACAGGTCTGACTCAAGGCTTCGGTTTAGCCTACTACAGGCGTTGCCCGTTTGATAATGGCTACCGGATCGGTGCCTGAGGGCAGGTTGCCGTAGTTCATACCGCCATTGGACTGCAGTCTCGAGGCGCAGAAAGCGTCGGCGACGGCGGCATCCGAGTGGCGGAGCAGCAGGGAGCCCTGCAGGGCCAGGGCCATGCGGTCGACCAGGTTGCGGGCGCGGTACTGGAAATCGCTGATGTCGGCGAAGTCGTGTTGCAGCTGCGCCAGGAACTGGTCGAAGCGGCGATCGGCGCCTTTGGCTTCGGCGGCCTCCTTGAAGAAGGCGTCGAGGGTTTCAGGCTCTTTTTGCAGGGCGCGCAGGGTGTCCAGGCACTGGACGTTGCCGCTGCCTTCCCAGATGGCGTTGACCGGTGATTCCCGGAACAGCCGGGGCATGATGCAGTCTTCCATCACGCCACTGCCGCCGATGCATTCCATGGCTTCGTAGGCGTGGTTCGGCGTGCGTTTGCAGATCCAGTATTTGCCGACGGGGGTGGCCAGGCGCGCCAGCAGGCGTTCGTGTTCCTTGTCCTGGTTATCCAGGGCGCGGGCGATGCGCATGGTGTAGGCCAGTGCCGCTTCGCTTTCCAGGGCCAGGTCGGCCAGGACATTCTGCATCAACGGCTGATCAATCAGGCGGGCGCCGAAGGCGCTGCGGTGACGGCAGTGATGACTGGCCTGGGCGATGGCCTGGCGCATGCCGGCGGAGCTGCCGATCATGCAGTCAAAGCGGGTCATGGCCACCATTTCAATGATGGTGGGTACGCCGCGGCCTTCTTCGCCAACCATCCAGGCCAGGGCGCCGCGTAGCTCGGCTTCGCTGGAGGCGTTGGCGACGTTGCCCATCTTGTTCTTCAGGCGCTGGACCTGCCAGGGGTTCTTGCTGCCGTCCGGGCGCCAGCGGGGCATCAGGAAGCACGACAGTCCTCCCTGTGTCTGAGCCAATACCAGGAAGGCGTCGCACATGGGGGCAGAGACGAACCATTTGTGGCCCACCAGCTCATAGGCCTGGCCGGGCCCTCCCGCGCCGACCGGATAGGCTTTGGTGCTGTTGGCGCGAACGTCGCTGCCGCCCTGTTTTTCGGTCATGGCCATGCCAAGGGTGACCGAGGTTTTCTGGCTGTCTGGCAGGTTACGGGGATCGTAGCTGTCGGCCAGTATCCGGGCTTCCCAGTCGGCCGCCAGTTCCGGCTGTTTGCGGATCGAGGGGATGGCGGCGAAGGTCATGGTTACGGGGCAGCAGTGGGCGGCCTCTACCTGGGAGTGCATGTAGTACTTGGCCGCGCGGGTAACATGGGCGCCCTGGCCGGGATGGCTCCAGGGACTGCTGTGCAGGCCGTTCTCGAAGGCGATGCGCATCAGCTCGTGATAAGCCGGGTGGAAATCCACCTCGTCGATGCGGTGGCCAAACCGGTCGTGGGTATTGAACACCGGTTTGTTGGCGTTGGCGCGAAACCCCAGGTCGATGGTTTCCGCGGCCCCGGCCAGGGCGCCGAATGCCTTGAGATCCTCAGCGGCCTTGCCGGCGCCTTCCCGGAGGGCGGCTTCCTGCAGGGCAATATCCTGTTCGAACAGGTTGTAGTTCTCCAGAGCCGGGGGCTGGTTGAAGACCTCGTGCGTGGCGGCCAGGTAGCGGTCTTCCTGGTCGTTTGATGGCGTCTCTGGCTCGGGTTGCCGCGCGTTCATTGCTACCTCCTGGCGCCGGTCAACCCCTGCATACAAAAGCGGATGATGGAATTGACCAGCGGGTCATTATTATCACTTGTTGCGCTGTCCGCCTGACTGGTCTGGGTTGGTGACAATGGGCCAACCAGGCTTTCTGCGATTGCGCCCACCAGGCAGGTACTGCTCTGGCGTGCGTCCTGATCCGGGATACAACCTTCCTCGATGCCTTCCCGGATTGTCTTTTCAAACAGGTTTGCGTAGGCCTTTCGATAAGCCAGCCGCTCTACTTCCACTTTCGGGTCTACCGGTTCTGCAATCAGAGACCAGGCCATCATCGGACCTTTCAGGGCCCGCTCGGCAAACTGCCTCAAGGCCCGCTCCAGTCGCTCGGCGGCATTTCCGGAGGTGGCCAGGGCGTCGGCCACCTTGTCCACCTCCCGCTGGGTTGCCAGCCGGAATATTTCTGCAAACAGGTCTTCCCTTGACTCGAAATGGCGATAAATGGTTCCCGTGGCAACGCCGGCCAGCCCGGCGATCCGGGTGACCCGCGCACTTCGGAATCCGCCTTCGGCAACGCACTCGTAGGTGCATTCAACAATCCGATTTCGCGCCTCGGCCTTACGCTGGCGCATCTTCTCCGTTTCTCGATAGGCCATTCCGGCTCCCTATAATTAGTGAATCACTATTCATTCTTTGTGTCAATTCGAAAGCCTCTCACTTGAGACTAAAATAAAGCTTTCAATTCATCGCGTTATAGTCAGTTACAAAAAGTTACAAAAAAGGTATTGGCAGTAAATGGCGCTGTCATAAAAAGCAGATTATAAAGACGCCAAGACGAAGCCGCAGCCGGTCGTTCGTCGATATGGAGTGAGGTTCCCCCGTGGGGCGCAGCACTCGACCATCTGTTTTCGTTGATGGAGAAATGATCATGAGTGAATTCGACGAAAGCAACCTGGAGCAGTCCGGAAACTGGGCCAGCGACAGTGACGACAACCATTCCATTGCCGGCCGTGCCCGCATTCGCGCACAGTTGCAGGCAGACATTGAGGCGTTTCTGAACCAGGGCGGAAAAATCCAGGAAGTGGATACCAGCTTCCGTTCGGATTCACCGCGCAAGGTGGACGTCGGGTTCAATAACCGATCTCTCTGAACATTCGCCGGGCAGGCCGGGGCGCAATGCCCCGGCCCTGTTTTTGAATCCTGTCTCGGTAAGGCGTTGTTGCGTGGTCTATCCTTGCTCAACACCATCCTGTCCTGCCTGGCGGGGCAAGGCGCCACCCACCCGATGATTCCGGACCCGCCCGAGGCCATGAAATCCTTCATTCGAGTTTGCGTTACATTACCGGTGATAATAGCAGTTGTTGCCGCGTTCTGGCTGTTGGCCACCGACTCTGGGGAAACTGGCTTGCCCACGGAGCCCCGCAACGAAGCCGGGAAACCGGTCCGGTCACCGGAGCAACAATGGTCCGGCGAGCACAATGCCCCTTCGAAGCTGATAGGTGAGGCGTCGGTTGTCACGGTCCCGGGCATTCTTCCGGCGTCCCTCCGGGGCACCTCTGTGCCGGTCGGGTGGACCAGAACGGACCGGTCGGGCAACCTGATTCCCACCCCGCATTTGCGGCAGATGTTCGAGTATTTTCTGTCGGCCCTTGGCGAGGAATCGCTGGAGCAGCTTGTGGCCAGAATCGAGTCCGCGCTCGGCGCCCTTGAGGAACCGGCGAGATCCCAGGCCCTGGCAACGCTCGGCAACTATCTTGACTACAAACTGGCCGTTTCAGAGCTTGAGCAGACCTATGGCAGTACGGACCGCCTGGGACCGGAGGAAATGCGGCGACGCATGGCCGAGATTCGCGCCCTGAGGGGAACCTGGCTCGATGCTGCCACCGCCGAGGCCTTCTTCGCCGATGAGGAAGCGATGGATCGTTTCCAGATGGAGAAGCTCCGCATTGTCCGTAATCAGAGCCTGACCGTCGAACAGAGAGCTGAGGCGTTGCGCCGGGCCGAGGAATCGTTACCGGAGCCACTCCGGCAAGCCAGGGAAGAAACCCGCCGGTTTGCCGAGTATGAGCGGGTGCGTGATCAACTGTCTGACGATCCGCGGGCACTTCAGGCCTGGCGGCAGGAGACATTCGGTGCCGAAGCAGCGGACCGGCTGGCAGAGCTTGAAAAGCAGCAGCAGGACTGGGATCACCGCTGGCAGGCGTACTCCCGGGAGCGGGATCGGGTACTTTCGGCGGGACTGGCGGCACCGGAGCAGGAGGCCGCATTGAAGCGCCTGCGCGCGAAGCATTTCAGTGCCACCGAACAGATCCGGGCCCGGGCACTGGATTCAATCCGGTAATACCGTTGTCATGGAATCGGGGTAGCCTGCTGAGGGAGTCTGCAACTGGCGCCGTTGGCCGTGTATGATGGCGCATGGGCGCCGGGCCGGCGCCGGCTTTATCCACCAGACTTGTTGATCCGCCATCCAGGAGGTTGTCAGTGCCGATTCCGACTCCCCGTGCTTTCCCCGCTACCCGCCTGCGCCGCAACCGGGCCAGCGATTTTTCCCGCCGGCTGGTCCGGGAGCACCAGCTCACGCCGGACAACCTGATTTATCCGGTCTTTGTCCTGGAAGGTGAGGGCCAGCGCGAACAGGTTCCCTCCATGCCGGGGGTTGAACGCCTGAGCATCGATCTTCTGCTTGAGCAGGCGGCGGAGCTGGTGGAACTGGGTATTCCTGCTGTCGCGCTGTTTCCGGTGGTGGCCGCAGAGAAAAAGAACCTGTCCGGTTCCGGTGCCTGGGATGCCGATGGTCTGGCCCAGCGTGCAGTAAGGGCCCTGAAACAGGCGCAACCCGATCTGGGCGTGATCACCGATGTGGCGCTGGACCCGTTCACCACCCATGGTCAGGACGGCATCATCGATAACGAGGGGTATGTCCTCAACGATGTAACCGTCGAAGCCCTGGTCAACCAGGCACTTTCCCATGCCGATGCCGGTGCCGACGTGGTTGCCCCGTCCGACATGATGGACGGTCGGGTGGCTGCCATTCGGGAAGCCCTGGAAAAGGGCGGTTATGTGAACACCCGGATTCTGGCCTATTCTGCCAAATATGCATCCAGCTATTACGGGCCCTTCCGGGATGCGGTGGGTTCGGCGGCCAATCTCGGTAAGGGCAACAAATCCACTTATCAGATGGACCCGGCCAACAGCGATGAGGCGTTGCACGAAGTTGCCATGGATCTGGCCGAGGGTGCCGACATGGTGATGATCAAGCCCGGAATGCCGTATCTGGATATTGTCCACCGGGTGAAAACGGAACTGCAGGTGCCGACCTTTGTTTACCAGGTCAGTGGCGAATACGCCATGCACATGGCGGCGGCTCAGAATGGCTGGCTGGACGGCGATGCGGTGATGATGGAAAGCCTGATGGCCATGCGTCGCGCCGGTGCGGACGGCATCCTGACCTATTTTGCCGTGCGTGCAGCCCGCCTGATGCGGGAACGGCAACGCTGAGCTGATAACCGATACACACCAACCGTCGCCGGGCACTGCCACAGCGGCGGACATCACTGGAACCGAGGAAACATGACTACGGAAACGGCAAAAAATCAGACAACGGGTGGCGAGCTGAGTGTGCCTGCGCCGGTGGAAGTTCCCCCGGTGGGCGAAGAGGTCAACCTCGATGCCAATGAAAACTATTTCAATCGCGAGCTGAGCCAGCTGCAATTCAACTACCGTGTGCTCAAGCAGGCTCTGGATACGACACACCCGCTGATTAACCGCCTGATCTTCTGCTGCATCTTCAGCAGCAACATGGACGAGTTTTTCGAGATCCGTGTCGCCGGTCTGCGCCAGCAGATGAAATACGGCCGCGAGACGATTGGCGCCGACGGCATGATGCCGGATCAGGTGCTGGCGGAAATCAGCCGCGTTGCCCATGACTATATTCGCGAACAGTACGACATCCTCAATAACGTCCTCATTCCCGAAATGGAGCAGCAGAACATCCATTTCGTGAGGCGCCGGGAGTGGACGCCCGAACAGGCCGAGTGGGTCCGTACCTATTTTGAAGAGGAAATCCTGCCGGTTGTCAGCCCCATCGGTCTGGACCCGTCGCACCCATTTCCCCGGCTGGTAAACAAGAGCCTGAACTTTATTGTCGAGCTGGACGGCAAGGACGCCTTTGGCCGGGAAACCGGGATGGCGATTGTGCCGGCGCCCCGCTCGCTGCCGCGTCTGGTGCGTTTGCCGGACGAAGTGTGTAATGGCGGGGAAAACCTGGTGTTTCTGTCCTCGATGATCCACGCCCACACTGACGAGCTGTTTCCGGGCATGGAAGTGAAAGGCTGTTACCAGTTCCGGCTGACCCGAAACGCCGATCTCGAGCTTGAGGATGATCTGGAAGACCTGGCGTCGGCCCTGAGAGGCGAACTACTGAGCCGCCGCTTTGGTGACGGTGTGCGACTGGAAGTCGCGGATAACTGCCCGCAGGAGCTGGTGCAGTTTCTGCTGACCGAGTTTGGGCTCACCGAGCGGGATCTTTACCAGGTGCATGGTCCGGTAAACCTGACCCGACTGATGGCCGTTGGAGGTCTGGTGGACCGGCCCGACCTCACCTATTCCGGGTTTTCGCCATCCATTCCGAAGCAGATCCGAAGCAAGGAATCGATGTTCGATGCTATCCGCAAGCAGCCGATTCTGTTGCACCATCCCTTCGAGAACTTCAGCCCGGTGGTGGATTTGTTGCGTCAGGCTGCCAAGGACTCCCAGGTACTGGCGATTCGCCAGACCCTTTACCGGACCGGAGCCGACTCGGAGATTGTTGAAGCCCTGGCGGATGCCGCCAGGCGCGGCAAGGAAGTCACGGCGGTCATCGAGCTGAGGGCCCGGTTCAGTGAAGCGGAAAACCTTGAGCTGGCCAGCCGGTTGCAAGAGGCCGGGGTGATCGTGGTCTATGGCGTGGTGGGTTACAAAACCCACGCCAAGATGATTCTGATTGTCCGTCGGGAGGAAGGCCGGCTGCGCCGTTATGTGCATCTGGGTACCGGTAACTATCACGCCGCAAACGCCCGGCTGTACACTGATTACAGCTTCATGACCTGCGACGAATCCATCAGTGACGATGTTAACAAGCTTTTCCAGCAGCTGACGGGCATGGGCAAGGCCCTGAAGATAAAAAAACTCTTCCATTCACCGTTTACCCTGCATTCGCGGCTGCTGAGCCTGATCGAGCGGGAAGCGGGCTTTGGTGAAAAGGGCCGCATTATCTTCAAGTTCAATGCGCTGACCGAGATACAGTTGATCAAGGCCTTGTACCGGGCCTCTCAGGCGGGGGTGAAAATTGACCTGATCATCCGTGGCATTTGCTGCCTGCGACCGGAGGTGCCGGGGCTGTCCGAGAACATTCGGGTAAGATCCATCATTGGTCGCTTCCTTGAACACACCCGGGTGTATTACTTTGGCAACAACGGTCGGCCTGATGTTTACTGTTCGAGCGCTGATGGTATGGAGCGCAATCTGCTGAGCCGTGTCGAGACGGCGTTTCCCCTGGATGACCCCGCCGTGGCTGGCCGGGTTCGCGAAGACCTGGATACCTACCTGGCGGACAACTGCCAGTCCTGGATGCTGCAACCGGATGGCAGTTACATACAGAACCAGCCCGGTGACGGCGAGGAACGGCTGGCGTCCCAGCTGGTGTTGCTGGAACGCCTGACCGGAAAAACCTGATTTCCCTGACGGAGAATGCAATTTGAATGCCAAATGGATGATGGCCGGCGCCGGCGTGCTGGTAGTGGCCGGTGGCTTGCCATGGGTGGTGGGCTATGTCACCGAGCAGCAGTGGCAGCAGGCAGTGGCAGAGGTTAACAGTGCCCAGCCGTTCCTGCAGATGCAGACAGAGGTGTATGACCGCGGCATTCTGGGCTCGGAGCTCAGTGGTTCGGTGAGCCTGATCAATCCTGAGACCGGCGAATCCAACCAGGTGCCTTTCCGGGCCGATGTCACCCACGGGGTGACCGGCAGCCTGATGGATTTTGAGCCAGCGGACGGCTGGTCTGCCGCGGGCGTGGACTGGTTTCCCGAGGAAGACCCGCAGCTGACCCTGGAAACCCGACTCTGGTGTACCGCGGTGCTTGAGCTGGAAGTGTCAGGCCTCTCTGTTGCCGACGCCGGAACCGGCGAATCCCTTGATACCAGTGGTGGGTTTGCGCGGGTTGAGATCAGTGACGCAGGGGCAAGTGCCGAGGCACTGATGATCTGGCCGGCACTGAGATTGTCCGGCCCTGAGACGGATATTCGGGTCAACGATTTCCGGCTGGAGCAGACCATGAATCATCTTTCCGGAGAGGTCTGGACCGGCTCCGGGGAAGTCGTGGTCGACTCGGTGTCGGTTACGCCTGACCAGGAGTCGCCCGTGGTTATGACGGGCCTCTCTGTTCGGAGCAACAGTGAGGCGGTCAGCAACGGTGAGCGTCTGGATTCGCGGGTCGCCTTCGAAGTGGCCGGTATTGAGCTTTCGGACGACACCTACGGCCCCCAACGACTGGTATTTGCCTTGGAAGGGTTGGATGTGGCGGCCTGGAGTAACCTGACAGAAAGCCTCTCGGCCATGCAGGCCCTGGCCATTTCCCAGGCGTCAGGCGGTCGGGAACAGTTTGACCAGCAGATGGCGGTCATGGAGCAGATGAATACCGCCATCCGTGATCTTGCTGCCGCTGGCTTTGCCTTCGGTTTCCCGGAATTGTTGATAACAACGCCCGAGGGCGCGGTTACCGGCAGTGCCCGGATTGCTCATCCCGAGCTGACCGGGGAGCAGAGGGCTGAGATGCTGATGGTGATGCAGCGGCTTACCGGAGAGATGAACCTGAGCCTGCCGCTGGCTCTGGCGGAGACCTATCCCGAGCTGCGACTGCAACTGGCGCCCCTGATCAAACAGGGTTTGCTGGTTCAGGAAGGAGACAGGCTGGTACTGGATGCGCAGATGAAGGACTTGATGGTGGATGTGAACGGTATGGAGATTCCGCTACCGCCGTTGCTCTGACTTGTCAGCCTGAGCCAAAAAGCCCCGTTTTCGGGGCTTTTTCATGAGTCAGGCGCGGTCAAATTTCTTTTTCAGGGCCGCCTCGACGGCGGGATCGACGAATTCCGAAACATCGCCGCCCAGGGACGCGATTTCCCGGATCAGGGTGGAGGAGATGTAGGACAGGTGGTTCGAGGGTGTCAGGAATACGCTTTCCACTTCCGGGGCCAGACGCCGGTTCATGTCGGCCAGCTGGAATTCATACTCGAAATCGGAGACTGCGCGCAATCCACGGAGAATGACGGTGGCGCCCTGTTCGCGGACGAAGTCGGCGAGCAGATTGCTGAAGCCGGTGACACTGACATTCGGGAGGTGGCTGGTGGCCTGGCGGACCAGTTCGCAGCGTTCTTCCAGATTGAGCAGTGGCTGCTTTTTCGGGTTGTAGGCGACGGCGACGACGATTTCGTCAAACATGCGGCCGGCCCGTTCAATGAGGTCGGTATGGCCGTTGGTGATCGGATCGAAAGTGCCCGGATAGATGACTTTGGACATGCACAGCTCCTTTCTTCGCAAGCGGCTAGGATAGCAGCATTTCCGGGCTTTCTGTAGGTGGCTGCCGGGGTGCCCGGAACCGCCTGGTGACGATGCGGGCGTGGCCGGCTGGAAGGGTTGATCCGGGAAACGCTACGAGCACATCCCTGTGCGCTTGAGCGAAGCCATCCATGGCTTCGCACATTCCCGGAAAGACCTCCCCGATTGCATTGGGATCTCAGTGCAAGCCTCCCCGACTCTTATGATAGGTCACCAGAAGCTCATCTCAGGTTAGTCGTCTATCCCACCAACTTCTGTGCCAGTCTGGTACTGTTTCTTGCAGCGAGAGCATAGACCGACAACTGGGGGTTGGCGCCGATGCTGGTGGGGAAAATCGAGGCATCGTGGATGCTGAGGTTGCTAATCTGATGGTGCTCGCCGAAGCCGTTGACGACGGAGTTCTGCGGGTTGCTGCCCATGCCGCAGCCACCCATCTGGTGGGCAGTGAACAGACGAACCCGGTGGGGTTCCATGGGGAGTCGGTTGATCGCGTCTCTGGCCTCGGCCAGTGAGCTGTACCAGTCGGAATCCAGATGCATCAGGCGGACTTTGTCGGCGCCGGCGGCGAACTGGATTTCGGCCATGGTGTGGAAGGCTTCCCGCAGGCCGGTCCAGAGGTAGTCGGTGACCGGATAGTCCAGCACCGGGCTGCCGTCGTCGCGCAGTGAGACACTGCCGCCAGGGCTTTCGGGGTGGAAGCCGTCCCGGAGCAGGGCAATGACGGACTGCATGTGGGGCAGGCCGGCGAGGTTGTTGATCTGGGCTTCGCCATGGCCGGGAATCACGCCGGCGGACATGCCCGGGTGCAGGGGTGGCACTTCCAGTTTGTAACCGACCGGGCCATCGACTCCGTTGCGGAAGTTGAACTCGTCGGAGTAGATGGACTGGGGCGCGCCGTAGAACGGGTCGACCCGTTGGGGCATCTGGGCCACAGAGGCATTGACCGGGTGGATGAAGGAACGTCTGCCGAGGCGCTGGTAAGGGTCCGGGGTAGCCGACCGTAACAGCAGCCCCGGCGAGCCGATGGCGCTGGCGGCGACCACAAAGTGCCTGGCTTTCAGCCGGACCTTGACCCCCGTTGGGGTAACACCATCGCGGCCGAAGGCGGTGGCCTGTAGATGATCGATCCGGTCCTGGTCCATGACCAGTTTGTCCGCTCTCAGGCTGTGGAAAAGGCGGGCGTTGTTGTCCAGCGCACCGGGGATGGTGGTCATCAGCGCGCCTTGCTTGGCATTGGTCGGGCAGCCGACACCACAATAGCCCAGGTTCCAGCAGCCCTTGACGTTGCGGGGAATGATTTGCCAGCTATACCCCAGCTTCTCGCACCCCTGGCGCAGAATGTCGTTGTTGACGTTGGGATCCATCTGCCAGGGCGCCATGGAATGGCGTTCTTCCCGGCCATCGAACCAGGGGGCCATGGCCTCCGGGCTGAGCTCTTCCAGGCCGAACTGTTCGGCCCAGTAGTTCAGGGTCGGCTCGGGGGTGCGGAAACTGCTGGTCCAGTTCACGGTGGTCGATCCACCGACGCAGCGGCCCTGTAAAATTGCGATGGCGCCGTCCCGGGTCACCCGGCTCATGCCCTCCTGATACAGGTTGGCGTAGGAGGTCAGCTCGTCCATCTTGAAGTCTTTCTGGTAATACAACCGGCCTTCTTCCACCAGAATCACGGACAGCCCGCTCCTGGCGAGAATTTCCGCAGTTGTGCCGCCGCCGGCGCCGGTTCCGATAACGACGACATCCGCTTCCTGGGTCAGATTTTCACTCAGGCTGGCGCCGTCGGTAACTTTCCAGCCCGATTCCAGGCCCCGGGCAATACGATCGGTTAATGACATGGTTGGCTCCGTCAGATCTGCTGGCAATCAGGCGTTATTGAACTGGGGCAGGGCATCGACTGCATGCTGGGGCGGACCCGGATAGCCGGATAGGTGCCAGAAATCCCGATGCCCGTAAAACGCCACATTACTGACCTTTGTCAGCGCGATGTAGCCGTTGTTGAACAGCCCGATACCGCTGGTACGCCAGCGCTCAAGAAACGCATCGGCCTCTGCGGTGGTCACATTCGGCCAGCTGGACCAGACCCGGGCAATGGTCACCCGCGTCAGCCCGAAGTTCAGCAGATCAAACAGCCGGCGCAGCTCCTTCTGGTTGGCCGGCCCGAAATTGTGGATGCCGGCATCAATTCGCTCAATCGTCCCGGCGATGGCGATACGCCGGGCCTGGGGCTGCTCCGGCAAACCCGGTCCAATCATGGCTGGCAGCAGGGCCTCGAACAGGGCAATGTCATCCCGGGTCAGAAACCGGAACTGATAGCTGGCATCCATCCGGGTGCCAACCGCACTCAACCTGCCGGCCGGCTGCGTGGCGCAACCACTCAGCCCGGCGGTGACACTGACCGTGCCCAGAAAGAGCGCGCCGCCGAGCCCGGTTTTCAGAAAGCTCCGGCGGTCCAGGTCGAGAGAATCGGAAGAAGTCGGGTGATCGTTCATGAATCCGTCTCTTATTATTTTGGTTTTTCGTTTTCCTCTGTGCCCTTGCCAGCCCCCAAGGCCAAAAGGGCAAGGTGCCTAGCGGATAAAAAACTTATAAACCATCTTATGTGCCGCCGTTCCATGGGGCGCATAAACATACTTGCCGCTGTTGAACTTCTGCTTGGTAAAGATCCCGCGATGATGGGAGAAGGTTAGGAAACCCTCCCGGCCATGGTAATGGCCCATCCCGGAATCCCCGATGCCACCAAACGGCAGATCATCCTGCGCCACGTGCATCAGAGAATCGTTGATGCACATACCCCCTGAGTGGGTGTTATCCACAACGTGCTGCTGCTGGGACTTGTCATACCCGAAGAAATACATCGCCAGGGGCCGCGGCCGGTCATTGATGTAATGGATAGCCTCATCCAGGCTGCCATAACTGATCACCGGCAGAATCGGGCCGAAGATCTCATCCTGCATCAGCTTCATGTCCGGCGTGGTTTTCAGGGCCAGCGTCACCGGAATCTTGCGGGTGCCGTCCTTCATGTTCTCCCTGGCCGGATTGATCTCGACCAGTTCGGCGCCCTTCTCCCTGGCGTCCTCCAGATAACCCTGCAGGCGGTCGTACTGACGCTCGTTAATGATGGCCGTGTAATCATCGTTATCCCGCAGGCTCGGATACATCTCGGAGAACCGGGCCCGGAATTCATCGACAAACGCCTGAACCCGGTCCGCCGGGCAGAGCACGTAATCCGGCGCCACGCAGGTTTGCCCGGCATTGAATGCCTTGCCGAAAGCAATCCGCTGGGCGGCATCGTCCATGGGCACGTCCGGCGCTACAATCGCCGGCGATTTGCCGCCCAGTTCCAGGGTAACCGGAGTGAGATTCTCTGCCGCTGCCTTCATGACCAGCTTGCCCACCGAGGTGGAGCCGGTGAACAGCAGATGATCGAACGGGCGGGACGAGAAGTCCTCTGCCACATCCGCTTCGCCATTGATTACCGAGACCAGGTCTTCCGGAAAGCTGGCTTCAATCAGTTCCTTGAACAGGGCCGAGGTATGCGGCGTGTATTCCGACATCTTGATCATTGTTCGGTTGCCTGCAGCCAGGGAGGCGACCAGGGGCCCCACGGCCAGATACAGCGGATAGTTCCAGGGCACGATCACGCCGACCACACCTTTGGGCTGATAGTGGACCTTGTTGCTGGCGGGCTGGAACAAAATGGAAACATGGCGCTTTGAGGGCTTCATCCAGCTGTTGAGATGCTTCAGGGTGTAATTGATACCCTGAATCGACGGCATGACCTCCGCAATCAGGGATTCGTCCTTCGAGCGACAGCTGAAATCCCGGTCGATGGCATCGAGAAGGCGATCCTGATTGTTCAGCAACACCCGCTTGAGGCGTTTCAGATTCTCCTGCCGTTCGGTCAGTGAAGGCATGGGATTGTTGCGGAACGCCTTCTTCTGAGCCTCGAACACCCGGTGGGTATGCTGGATCTGCTTCTTGCTCTCGGTGAGCTGGACGACGGTGGCTCCCATGGTGCTTTCTCCTCTGAGGCGTCGGTCTGATTCAGCCGGCAGCCTGTTTGATTCGGGTATCGAACGATTGGCGAAAAACTGTTCAATTTGCGTCTGAGGGTATTATTAGAGTATATACTCTAGTGAGTCAAGCGAAGGCGGGTGGCGAAACGGGCCATCTGTGAGCTCCACAACAACAAGCGCCGACGGGTCTATGAAGACAAGAGACAAGATCCTGCTCTCCAGCCTGGAGCTGTTCAACGAGCGGGGCGAACGGAACGTCACCACCAATCACATTGCGGCTCATCTGGCGATATCGCCGGGTAACCTTTATTACCATTTCCGCAACAAGTCGGACATCATTTACGAGATCTTCCTGGAATACGAAAAACTGGTGGATTTCTATCTGGATATCCCCGAAGACCGGGCGATGACCCTCGATGACATGACCTTCTATCTGGAATCGGTGTTCGATGGCCTCTGGAGCTACCGGTTCTTTCACCGGGATCTGGAATACCTGCTGGACAGCGATCAACGCTTGCGCCGGGATTACCGTGATTTCACCAACCGCTGCCTGGCGTCGATCAGTCGCATTTTCGAGAAGCTGGCAGAAGCCGGCATCATCCAGCCTCAGGAGGAGGGCCTGCGCTCGGCCATGTCACTGAACGTGTGGCTGGTAATTACCAACTGGATGGCGTTCCTGAAAACAGCGCATGCCAGTGAGGACTCGGCCAGCCTGACGCTGACCGAACTCAAGCAGGGGATCTACCAGGTTCTAACCCTGGAGCTTCCCTATCTGACGCCCAGCTATCGGGAGCAGGTGATGGCCCTGAGAGAAAAGTACCGCCCATCGCTGCCCGATACGGAGTCGGAAAGTGTCGATACCATGTCGTGTAAGTGAAACCCGAAAAATTGTTCAAAATATGGTCAGGCATGGAACTTTTGTCGTTAAGGTCCTTCTAAGTAGTGACGTTGGGAATTCGGACATTCCTTGCGTCTCCTGAGTGCGATCTCAGGTTTTAGCACGTCGCAAACCCTGACGTTTCACCGGTCTGCTTATTGGCAGACCGGTTTTTTTATGCCCGCTGTTTCCTGATCAAAAAACACCCTTGTAAGTGTTTTCCGAATTCGATACGCTTCTGATGTTACCGGTAACATATGCCGGCACAAAAACAATCAGGAGACTCGATTATGTTCCCGACCCGACTCGCTGCTGGCATACTGTCAGCTGCATTTGCCTTTAACGCCTTCGCAGCGGACTATACCTTCAAGTTCCAGTCCTCCGACCCCTCCGGCGTCAAGAACTTCGAGATTCAGCAGCAATGGGCTGACCGCGTCGAAGAAATGACCGGTGGGCGTGTTGCCATTGATCTGCTGCCCGTGGGCAGTGTGGTCAGCCATACCGAAACTCTCGGTGCCATGAGTATGGGCGTCCTGGATGGCCATGTATCGGTGACCGGTTATTTTTCCGGCAAGGATCCCGCGTTCGGGCTCATTGGCAATACCGTGGGCGCCTGGTCCAGCCCGGACCAGCTCATCGATTACATCAATTATGGCGGTGGCTATGAGCTGATGAACGAGCTCTACGCGCCCTATGGCGTGAAGTTTGTTGGCGGTGGTGGCACTGGCCTGGAGTCGTTTGTTTCGAAGAAACCGCTGGACGGTGTGGAGGACCTGAAAGGCCTCAAGATGCGTGCACCGGAAGGTCTGGTGCAGTCGGTGTTTGCCGCCGCCGGGGCAGCGCCAGTGAACCTGCCAGGTTCCGAGGTCTACACCGCACTGAGCAAGGGCGTTATTGATGCTGCCGACTACACGGTGTTTTCCACCAACCACGAAGCCGGCCTGCACGAGATTGCCCCGCATCCGGTTTACCCGGGCTTCCACTCCCTGCCGCTGATCGAAATTGCCATGAACCTGGAAGACTGGGAAAAGCTTCCCGAGGACATTCAGACGATCATGACCGTCTCGGCCCGGGACTTCGCCCAGGATATCAGCACCCAGCTGGCCATGGCGGACAAGAAGGCCGTCAGGGAAGCACGCGCCAATCCGGATATCACCGTTCATGACTGGTCGGCGGAAGAGCGCCGGAAGTTCCGCACCATTGCCCGGGACCAGTGGAAGAAATACGCTGAGCAATCCCCCAATGCCGAGAAAGTCTATCAGTCGGTAACCGGCTATCTGGAATCCCAGGGCCTGCTCTGAAGGCAATGCCCCGTAACCAGTAACCGGGCAGGCAGGGCCTGCCCGGTGCGCGGAGTTCATTATGTCTGCTGCAAACCTTTCCTCCGGGCCGGAGCGCACTCCGGGCCAGGGTGATCTGCTGCCCGAATCCGACGAGGATATCGGCTTTACCCGCCTTGACCGCGCCATTGTCTGGCTGGGGAAAAAGCTGAGCCTGGTATTCGCGTTGATCGTCCTGGTGTCTTTCTACGAGATTGTGCGCCGATATGTGTTCGGTTCGCCGACGCTCTGGGTGCATGAAACGGTGACCTTCGCCGGTGCCACCCTGTTCGTGCTGGGCGGGCTCTATGCCCTGGCCACCGATCGCCACGTGCGAATTGTGCTGATCTATGACGCCGTGTCCCCGGGTGTCCAGCGCTGGCTGCGGGTGGTTCACCATCTGTTCGGGCTGGCGTTCTGTTCGATGCTGCTCTATGCCAGCTGGTTCATGGCCAAGGGCGCTGTCCGGGCGCCCTGGGGCGGCTGGCGGCTGGAGACCTCCGGGTCGGCCTGGAATCCGCCGTTTCCCGCCCTTCTGAAGGTGATCATTCTGGTGGCGATTGCTGTCATGACCCTCCAGTTTGTCCTGCACCTGATTCGTGATCTGCGTGGCCCGGCGCCGGCAGGGGAGAAAGACAATGTTTGAGCTGGCTTCCATCGGAATTGGCTACGGCAGCCTGCTGATGCTGGTGATGCTGATCGTGCTGTTGCTGACCGGCATGCAGCTGGCCTTTGCCACCGGCCTGGTGGCCCTGGTCTTTGCCCTGGGCTGGTTTGGCCCGGACGCGCTGCCGATTGTCAGCAGTCGTCTGTACAGCTTTATAGGCAACTACGTTTTCCTGGCGGTGCCGATGTTCGTGTTGATGGCGTCGCTACTGGATCATTCCGGCATTGCCCGGGACCTGTTCGATGCCATGGCCCGTTTTGGCCGCAAGCTGCGCGGTGGTGTCGCCCTCCAGACCCTGGTGGTGGCGGTGATTCTCGCTTCCATGTCGGGGGTGATCGGTGGCGAAACCGTGTTGCTCGGTATTCTGGCACTGCCGCAGATGCTGCGCCTGGGTTACGATCGCAAGCTGGCCATTGGCACCACCTGTGCCGGGGGTGCGCTGGGCACCATGTTGCCACCGAGCATCGTCCTGATCATTTATGGCCTGACCGCAAACGTCTCCATTGGTGACCTGTTCAAGGGCGCGTTCCTGCCCGCGCTGATTCTGGCGTTACTCTACATGGGCTACGTGCTGGTCAGGGTCTGGCTGAAGCCGGAGATGGCCCCCATCCCCTCCGACCAGGACCAGCCGGACACCCCGGCGCCGAACTTCTTCAAGGCCCTGCTGTTCCCGATTCTGTCGGTGGTGGTCGTGTTGGGCAGCATCTATGGCGGCGTGGCGTCGGTTACCGAGGCATCGGCCCTGGGTGTGCTGGGCATTGCCATCAGTACCTGGATCCGGGGCGAACTGTCTCTGGCCATGGTGCGCAAAGCCACCATCAGTACGCTGCGGGTGTGTGGCATGATCATCTGGATCGGTATCGGCGCCACGGCTCTTGTGGGCGTCTACAACCTGATGGGCGGTATCGAGTTTGTCCGCGAGATGGTGTTTGCGGTCAGTGGCGGCGATGGCCTGACCACCATCCTGTTCATGATGTTTATTCTGCTGATTCTGGGCATGTTCCTGGACTGGGTCGGGGTGGCTCTGCTGACCATGCCGATTTTCGTGCCCATTGTCACGGAGCTGGGCTACAGCCCGATCTGGTTCGGTGTGGTGTTCTGCATGAATATGCAGGTATCCTTCCTGTCACCGCCCTTTGGCCCGGCCGCGTTCTATCTGAAAACGGTAACCCCCAAGGACATCACCCTCGGCGAGATTTTCCGGTCACTATTGCCGTTTATTGCCTTGCAGATTGTTGCGCTGGCCCTGTTGATCGCATTCCCGCAACTGGCCTTGTGGTGGCAATGATATGAGCGTTTCCAAAATCATCGTCATGGGTGTCTCCGGGTGTGGCAAAAGCCTGATTGGTACCCGGCTGGCGGAACGTCTTCAGGTGCCGTTTTTCGACGCCGACGACTTTCACAGCCCGGCCAACGTGGCCAAAATGGCCAGCGGTGTGCCGCTGACCGATGCCGATCGCAGCGGTTGGCTGGATGATCTGGCAGGGCTGGTCAGGGGTGAGCAAGGCGGTCTGGTGCTGGCATGTTCCGCCCTCAAGCGGGCGTACCGTGACCGGCTGAGGTCGGGTAATCCGTCACTGCAGTTTGTCTATCTCAAGGGCGACATGGAAACCATCTGGTCCCGGCATTCCAGTCGGGAAGATCACTACTTCAATGGCCGGTCCATGCTCGAAAGTCAGTTTCGCACGCTGGAGGAGCCGGAACCCGGGGAAGGGGCCATTGTCGTGGACGTCTGCGAACCGCCCGACCGGATTGTTGAGCGCTGCCTGTCAGCGCTGGGTACACCTGACCGGAAGCGAAAGAACTGAATGGTGAAGAAGAAGCGCCCAACACTGCAGGATATTGCCGATCGGGTCGGTGCCACGAAAATGACCGTGAGCCGTTGCCTGCGGGGCGGCGATAATGTGTCTGAACACATGCGCGAGCGGATTTTCGCCGAGGCCGAGGCTTTGGGGTACATCCCGAACAGGGCGCCAGACCTGCTGTCCAAATCCACCAGTCATGCCATCGGCGTGCTGCTGCCATCGCTGACCAACCAGGTCTTCGCCGATGTCATCAAGGGGATCGAATCAGTCACCGAGCCGGCGGGCTATCACCTGATGCTGGCCCACTACGGCTACAGCCGCGAGGTGGAAGAGCGCAGTCTGGCCTCGCTGCTGTCCTATAACGTCGATGGCGTTATCCTGTCGGAAAGCCAGCACACCGACCGCACCCTGCGAATGCTGGGGACTGCGGGCGTGCCCACGGTGGAAATCATGGACACCCACACACCGCCCTTCGAGCAGGCGGTGGGCTTTGACAATGTGCGTGCGGCCTATGACATGGTGCGGGAGATGATTCGTCGCGGTCGCCGCCATGTGGTGTACCTGGCGGTTCGGCTGGATGCCCGCACCCTGCAGCGACAGGAAGGTTACACTCGCGCCATGGAGGAGCAGGGGCTGATTCCGGTTACCCTGCGCAGTGAACAGCGCTCATCCTTCAGCGTCGGCGCCACCCTGCTGCAACGCATACTCACGGAAGCGCCGGACACTGACGCAATCTTCTGCACCAACGACGATGTGGCAATCGGTGCATTCTTCGAATGCCAGCGCCGGGGTATTGCGGTGCCCGGGCAGATGGCGATTGCCGGCTTCCACGGCCACGATGTTGGCCAGGTCATGGTGCCGGTGCTGGCCAGTGTTATCACGCCCCGTGAGCAGGTGGGCCAGAGGGCGGCCGAGGCTCTGATCGCCCGCCTGTCCGGCGCGGCCATGGGTGAACGGGTGATTGACCTCGGTTATCGGATCGAGCCTGGTGGTACCCTGTAAGCTGCCGCTACTCTGCCAAGCCTTTGCTACTCTGCTTCCAGCCAGGCAGTGAGCGCCTCCCGGCATTCTTCCACCCCCCGCTTTGATGTTGCCGAGAACATGATCAGGTGTTCGACACACTGGAACTCCGAGAGTTTTTTGGCGATCCCCATCATGGCGGTTTTGGCCTGGCCGAATTTCAGCTTGTCCGCCTTGGTGGCCAGAATCATCAGCGGAAGGTTGTTATGCTCGCACCATTCCACCATCATTTGGTCGAAGTCAGTCAACGGGTGGCGGATATCCATTACCAGGACCAGGCCGCGCAGGCAGCGACGGTCGTTCAGGTAGTGCCCGAGGTGCTGTTGCCAGTCATCCTTCATGTCCCTGGAGACCTTGGCATAGCCGTAGCCGGGCAGATCGACCAGGCGGCATTGCTCGCGGTTCAGGGTGAAAAAATTGATCAGGCGGGTGCGGCCGGGCGTCTTGCTGGTCCTCGCCAGCTTGCCATTGGTGGTGATGGTGTTCAGAGCGCTGGATTTGCCGGCGTTGGAGCGACCGGCAAAGGCGACTTCCGCGCCGATATCCGGCGGGCACTCATCCAGCCGCGAGGCGCTGACGAGGAAACGGGCGCTGTTAAAAGAGATGGTTTTTTGAGTCAGATCAGGGTCCACAGCGGTTGGCTTTCCTTTGGATTTCAGTTATCAGGGATTAATGTATAATGCTACACCAATTCCGGGCGGCGCGCTGAGCGCGACCGCTGTCAGCCCCGGTTTTGAGCCTGACTGGTCAGTGCCTGCCGGCTGCACAACGAAGAATACCCTTAAAAGATGAGAGAAGCGGAGCGAGCATGAAAAAACTGATCGCAGGAGTTGTTCTCGGTGTTGCCCTTACGTCGGTAGCGCACGGGGCAGGAGATCCTCAGGCAGGCGAACAGAACGCAGCGGTATGTGCGGGTTGTCACGGCCAGGGTGGCCAGAAGCCGGTTATGGCTGTTTACCCGAAGCTGTCCGGCCTTGGCGAAAAATATCTGTATAACCAGCTGGTGGCCATCAAGTCCGGTGATCGGGCTATTCCGGAAATGACCGGTCTGCTGGATAACCGGTCAGAGCAGGAGCTTCAGGATCTGGCTGCCTACTTTGACAATCAGGAAATGATTGTCAACCAGGCCGATCCGGACCTGGTCGATGCGGGCCGGTCATTGTATCGCGGTGGCAACATGGCCACGGGCGTTCCTGCCTGCGCAGGCTGTCACAACCCGCGGGGCAACGGCAATGAGCCTGGCGGCTATCCGGCTCTGGGTGGTCAGAACGCCGAATACCTGGCCAAACAGCTGAAAGCCTACCGTGAAGGTACCCGGGATACCGGTGCCAATGCCGCCATCATGATGGACGTAGCGGCCAAGCTCACGGATGCCGAAATCAACGCAGTTTCCAGCTATATCTCTGGCCTGCACTGATCCGCGCGTTCGAAGACCTGAAAAACCCGCCCGGTGCGGGTTTTTTTGTCTCTTTCGATACTGTAACCGAGGGTGTGTGGAACTTATCGGTCTCGCTGGGTCATAATCCTTTCAGAACGACATTCAAATAACCGGAGATTTTCCATGTTTCGATCCTTCAGAACGGCCTTCCTGCTTTTACTGGCTCTGTCTGTTTCCGGCTTCGCCAGTGCGGCAGAGTGGAAGGAAGGAACCCATTATGAGCGCCTGGAGACGCCAGTGCCGACCAGCAGTGATTCCGGGGTCGAAGTGGCAGAAGTATTCTGGTATGGCTGCCCGCACTGCTATAACTTCAAGCCGCTGATTGAGGAATGGGCGGCCAATGCCCCTGATTACGTCAATTACGTGAAGATTCCGGCGGCACTGGGAAGAAGCTGGGAGCCCCATGCCTACGCCTTCTATGCGCTGCAGGCCATGGGTGAGCTGGACAAGGTGCACGATGCCCTCTTTGAGGCCCTTGCAGGGGAGCGCCGCCCGCTTAATACTCCTGAAGCCCTGGCGGATTTTGTTGCCAAGCACGGAGTGGACCGGGAAGAGTTCCTCGCCAACTACAAGAGTTTTGGCGTCAATGCGCTTATGCAGAAAGCCCAGGCCAAGATCCGTGGTGCGCGAGTCACCGGGACACCGACTATGCTGGTAGATGGCAAGTACAGGACCAGTGCCTCCATGGCCGGTAGCCATGAGGCTGTTCTTGAGGTGCTGGACTACCTTGTTGCCAAAGAGCACAAAAACGCGGAATAAGGTCTCGCTTATGAGACCTGAGCTCGCAAACCGAGAATTGCCGGCCGGTTGAGACCGCCACTATGTACAAGCATATCCGAAATCAGTTGAATGGCATCCTCAGGCCCGCCGGCGGGCCGAGGGGGGCCTGCTCCGGAACGGACCATGTGCCAGAGTTCGAGGCGAACCGGCACATCCGGCTGCTGACGTTCAATATCCAGGTCGGCATCAACACCTCCTCATATCGTCACTACCTGACGCGCAGCTGGCAGCACTTCCTGCCCCATCGCAACCGGATTGAAAATCTGGATCGAATCGCCTCTCTTTTACGCAATTACGACGTGGTGGCTCTGCAGGAATGCGACGGTGGCAGCTTGCGTAGTGGCTACATCAACCAGGTGCAGTATCTGGCCGAGGCCGCCGGCATTCCCTATTGGTATCAGCAGCTGAACCGGAATCTCGGGCAGATCGCCCAACACAGTAATGGCCTGCTCAGCCGATACCGGCCACTGGATGTGACCGAGCACAAGCTTCCCGGCCTGATTCCGGGCCGGGGTGCCATCATTGCCCGCTATGGAACCGAGCACGACCCGCTGGTACTGGTGTTGATGCACTTATCCCTGAGCAAGGCGGCTCAGCAGCGACAGCTGGGGTATGTCCGGGAGTTGATTGCCGATTACCAGCATGTGGTCCTGATGGGAGACATGAATGCCCATGCTGAACAACTGCTGACCCAGACCCCGCTGAAAGAGACCAATCTGGTGCCGCTGCCGGATACCGCCCACAGTTTTCCCAGCTGGCGACCGGAAAAAGCACTTGACCATATTCTGGTGAGCCCTTCCCTGGAAATCCGGCGCTCGGAGGTGGTGAGCTACCCCATGTCGGATCACCTGCCTATCGCCATGGATGTGGCCTTGCCGGAAGGCTATCTGGAAAAATTCTGAGCGTGGCTGTTGGCCACAAAAAAGCCCGGCTCATTGGCCGGGCTTTTTTGTGGATGCCGGATCAGAGTTTACTTGATCTTGGCTTCCTTGTACGCAACGTGCTTGCGGACAACCGGATCGTACTTTTTGATCTCGATTTTTTCCGGGGTGTTACGCTTGTTCTTTTTGGTCGTGTAGAAGTGACCAGTGCCTGCTGATGATACCAGCTTGATTTTCTCGCGCATGATGCGGCTCCTTAAAATTTCTCGCCGCGGGCACGAAGATCGGCCAGCACAGCGTCAATGCCTTTTTTATCGATGATGCGCATGCCCTTGGTGGATACGCGCAGCTTCACGAAACGCTTCTCGGACTCAACCCAGAAACGATGGTTCTGCAGATTCGGCAGAAAACGACGACGAGTGTGGTTCATCGCGTGGGATACGTTGTTACCGGATACCGGACGCTTACCGGTAACCTGACAAACTCTGGACATACTTGCCTCCGACCTGAGCAATGGTCTCAATAATACGAATTCGTTTTTAATGCGTCTCTGGTTGCTAAGGAGCCGTTACACCCCCGTTCGCGCCTCTAAAACTGAACGCTGCTCGCCAGACGCCGCCAGAAAGGGACGCTTTTATACCAGAACTGGCCCCCCAACGCAAAAAATTGTTGGGAATTTGGCCAGTTTTCCGGCATTGACGTTCGCGGTGTTGCACCAGGCATTACATCAACCCCCGTTCAGCCAGCGATATTACCTCACCATGGCCGATAACCATATGGTCAAGAACCCTGATATCCACCAGACCGAGGGCTTCTTTCAGCCTCCGGGTCAGGGAAACGTCGGCCTGGCTGGGTTCTGCGACACCGGACGGATGGTTGTGGGCGAAGATAACCGCCGCCGCGTTGTCTTCCAGGGCCTGTCGAACCACTTCCCGGGGATACACGGCGGCACCATCGATGGTGCCCCGGAACAGTTCCCGGTACCGGATAACCCGGTGACGATTATCCAGGAACAGGCCGGCAAAGACTTCGTGGGGGTAGGTGCCGAGTCGGCTGGTCAGGAACCGGCGGGTATCCTCTGGCGAGCGCAGCGGATCACCCTGGCGCAGTGGCTCGTCCATGACCCGGCGGGCCATTTCCATGGCCGCCTGAATCTGGGCGTATTTGGCGGTTCCAAGACCTTTTACCTCGCAAAACTGCCGGCGAGAGGCGGTCAGCAGGCCCCGGAGCCCGGAAAAGTCTTTAACCAGGTGTCGGGCGAGCGCCATGACCGGCATCCCGGTAGTGCCGGTGCGCAGAAAAATGGCGAGCAGTTCGGCATCGGAAAGCGTCTGCGCTCCGTGGGCGAGCAGGCGTTCCCTCGGACGTTCGTCCGTGGGCCAGGCGGGGTCTGTCATCGTGGCTTCCTTGCATGGGTTTCTGTGATCGGGTGCTTCCTGCACCGGGACGACCGTCTCAGGGTTACAAAGGTTACTTTAAAAAGTAACAATCGGTAAACGTATGTTCGGGTCTGCGGGCTGTCGGTGCCGCCAGAGCATGCTATCTTATGGGCCTTTCTTTTTATGTGTAAACGGAGCCAGTATGGCCGCCAGACGAATCCTTCTCGGAGTAACCGGTGGTATTGCCGCCTACAAGAGTGCCGAACTGGTGCGATTGCTGAAGAAGGCCGGCCACGAGGTCAGAGTGGTGATGACCCGGGGAGCGGAAGCCTTTGTAACGCCGCTGACCTTCCAGGCGCTCAGTGGCGAGCCGGTGCGAACCTCCCTGCTGGACCCGGAAGCCGAAGCGGGCATGGGCCATATTGAGCTAGCCAAATGGGCCGACCAGTTGGTCATCGCCCCGGCATCGGCGGATTTCATAGCCCGTTTCGCCCAGGGGATGGCGGATGATCTGCTCACCACCGTGTGTTGCGCCACCGAAGCGCCCATCGCGGTGGCCCCGGCCATGAACCAGGCTATGTGGCGCAATGCGCGCACCCAGCGGAATATCCGGTTGCTTGAAGAGGACCCCCAGGTTCAGTTGTGGGGGCCGGATCAGGGAGCCCAGGCCTGTGGCGATACCGGTCCGGGCCGGATGCTGGAGCCGGAATCGCTCCTTGATCTTCTGAACCGGGGTGCTGCTCCCACGCCGCTGACCGGAAAGCGGGTCGTGATTACCGCCGGCCCCACTCGCGAACCGATCGATCCCGTTCGGTACATCAGTAACCACAGTTCCGGGAAAATGGGTTACGCCCTGGCCAGCGCGGCGCGTGAGGCAGGAGCTCATGTCATACTTGTCAGCGGGCCGGTCGCGCTGCCGGCGCCAGAGGGTGTCGAGGTCAGGGGGGTGCTGACGGCGGAGGATATGTTGCGTGAGGCTTCTGCAGCAGTGGACGATGGCTGTGATCTGTTCATCGCGACAGCGGCTGTGGCCGATTACCGGCCGGAAACCTGTGCCGGCGACAAGATCAAGAAATCCAGCGACGTCATGTCATTGTCGCTGGTGCGCAATCCCGACACCCTGGCGACTATCGCCGGGCGAGCCGACGCGCCCTTTACGGTGGGCTTTGCCGCAGAAACAACCGACGTGGCCCGCTACGCGACCGACAAAATGGAACGCAAAAAGCTCAACATGATCGTGGCCAACGACGTATCTGCCCCGGGTCTGGGATTCAACAGTGAGAATAATGCGGTAACCGTGTTCTGGCCCGGCGGTCACGAATCGATCGGGCCAGACAGCAAAACCAACATTGCCCGTCATCTCGTTGCGATCATTGGCGAGCGGCTGGGCCAGGCTGATCACTGAATCAGTACCGGCCGCGATCCTTCAACCAACAGGACCCTTCATGAGCAGGAAAAATCTTCAGGTACGCATTCTGGATGACCGTATTGGCAGCCAGATTCCTTTCCCCGAATACGCCACCGAAGGCTCTGCCGGCCTCGATCTCCGGGCCTGTCTTGATGAGCCGCTGACCCTGGCGCCGGGTGATTCCCAGCTGATCCGGACCGGGCTGTCGATCCACATTGCCGACCCATCCCTGGCTGCCATGATCCTGCCCCGTAGCGGGCTGGGCCACAAGCATGGAATTGTGCTGGGCAACCTGGTGGGGCTGATTGATTCGGATTATCAGGGTGAGCTGATGGTGTCCTGCTGGAACCGTGGGCGCACCAGCTTTACCGTTGAAATTGGCGAGCGGCTGGCACAGCTGGTGCTGGTTCCGGTTGTTCAGGCCGATTTTGAAGTAGTTGCCGAGTTCGACGCCAGCGTCCGGGGTGAGGGCGGCTTTGGTTCTACCGGCACACAGTGAGTGGAAGGCCGGCCACGCAGAGTCGGGGCCGGTGTCTATACTTTGCGGATAACTGCTTGTCCAGGACGAAAAAATCATAACTGCAGGATGGACTATGAAGCTGGGTAAAAAGAAGACTGCCGACGCGTCCGTAGATGAAAGGCCGGCAAAGAAAGCGGCAAAAAAGGAACCAGGCAAGGCGGCCGGGCCCAAGCTCAAGCGGCTCAATTCCGTGGCAGTGAGTCAGTCGCTGGTGGTGATTCTCGCAGGCGTGCTTGCTGCAGCGCTACTTCATTTTCTGGTGGTCCAGCCCTCTGCTGCCGAGCGCTTCGAGTTACTGAAAACACTGGAGGCGGATGGGGCTGCCCTGCGTCTGAACCAGTATTTTGATCGGGTGCAGGAGAGCGTCAACGGCCTGGCGACCCAGCCACATGTGGTTCAGGCTCTCAGCAACCCGAATGAGATACCGGAAACCGAAGCGGAGCTGACTGATGCTCTGCCCGGAATCGAGGCGGTGCACCTGTTTCCTTACCGCATGATCCCCCGGACAGCGAGCGGCGACGGGCTGCTGGGATTCTCCGGCCTTGAGCTTGCCCGGCGGGCTGAAATGGGGCAGCGGCTTTATCCGGACGCTTTTCCCCGGGACAACCGCTGGTATGTGCAGATGGCAACGCCAGTTCGAAGCCCGACCAGCAATGCGGTGCAGGGAAGTCTTCTGATCATTTTCGATACGGCCCGGATCCAGCCGCTGCTTGAGGTCGTCAACGCTCGCCTGGGCGGGCAGCTGGCTCTGGTCCAGACCGTCTCAGGTTCGTCCCGAACGGTGGTCAGCAATGGCAGCGGGTCCGGTGATGCCGAGACCCGTTCGCTCACCAACCCGGACTGGACGGTGACCTACACCCCGGCGAGAAAACCTGCGGCTCCGGTCGACAGCATAATGATCGCTATCCTGGTCGGGGTTCCTGTGCTGATTGCCGCGATTATTGTCTGGGTGCTGCTTGGTGGTGCCCAGAAGGGCCTGCGCCAGGATATTACGGTACTGATTCAGTGGGCTCACAAGGTATTTGGTGGCGAGCGGGTGAAGTTGCCGACGTTCCGCTGGGATATGGTGGCCTCCACCGGGGAGGTGTTGTACCGGCTGTCCCAGGTTGTGGACAAGCGAGTGGCCAAGGCCGGCGAGAGCGCCAGGCCGAAGCCGTCCGGCACCCGGAAGACCGGTTCGGAACCATCAGAAGGTGCGGAGGAGCCCCTGTTCCAGGATAAGGACATGCCAGATATCGACATGCTGGATGGCGACGAAGATGTTCTGGGCTTCGGCAGAGGTGACGATGCGGTCTATGGCTCCGGTGACACGCCCGAAGTCGACGAGGTGGAGCTGCCCCAGGTGGAGCTTTCCCGGGACATTTTCCGGGCTTACGACATCCGGGGCATTGTTGGTGACACCCTGACCGCTGATGGGGTTCAGCTTATCGGTCGGGCCATTGGCTCGGAAGCCCTGGCACGCGGGGTCGACAGCCTCTGTATCGGTTATGACGGACGTCATTCCAGCCCCGACCTGGCAGAGGCGCTGGCGAGTGGCGTCATGGCGGCGGGCTGTAATGTAATTCATGTCGGCGCGGTGCCGACCCCGGTGCTTTATTTTGCCACCCATGAACTTCAGACCGGCTCTGGCGTCATGGTGACCGGTAGCCATAATCCAGCCAATTACAACGGCCTGAAAATCATGCTGGCCGGGGAAACCCTTTCCGGCGAAGCCATCCAGAAACTGTATCAGCGGACTCAGACAGGCGATTTTGCCAGCGGCCGCGGCAGCCAGTCTTCCGAAGATGTGCGCCGCGCCTATCTGGACCGGATTGTCGGCGATATTGCCGTGGCAGCACCGCTCAAGGTGGTAGTGGATGCGGGTAACGGCATTGCCGGCGAACTCGGCCCAATGCTGGTCGAGGAGCTGGGTTGTGAGGTGGTTCCGCTTTATTGTGATGTGGATGGCGATTTCCCGAATCACCACCCGGATCCCGGCAAACCGGCAAACCTGGCGGATCTGATTGAACGGGTGAAATCGGAGGGCGCCGATATCGGCCTGGCTTTCGACGGCGATGGTGATCGCCTCGGTGTAGTGACCAATTCCGGCAAGATAATCTGGCCGGACCGGCTGATGATGCTTTTTGCAAAGGATGTGGTGTCCCGCAACCCCGGTGCAGACGTCATATACGACGTCAAGTGCAGTCGCAGGCTGGCCGGTGTGATTTCCGAAGCGGGCGGCCGGCCGATCATGTGGAAAACCGGCCATTCGCTGATGAAAGCAAAAATGAAAGAGACCGGGGCTCTACTGGCCGGTGAGATGAGCGGCCACATCTTCTTCGGGGAGCGCTGGTACGGTTTTGACGACGGTCTTTACTCAGCCGCCCGCCTGCTGGAGATTCTGGGTATCGAAGACCGTCACAGTGACGAAGTCTTCGAGGACTTCCCGGACGATATAAGTACCCCCGAGCTGAATGTCGAGGTGACTGAAAGCTCCAAGTTCGAGATCATTGCACGCCTCGCCGAGGCCGGAGACTTTGGTGACGGTAACATCAGCACCATTGATGGCATTCGTGTGGATTACGCTGACGGCTGGGGATTGTGCCGGGCTTCCAACACCACCCCGGTTCTGGTCCTGCGCTTCGAGGCAGAGACCGAGGAGGCCCTTGAGCGAATCAAGGCAATCTTCCGGGAGCAGCTGCAAAAGGCAGCGCCGGATCTGGTGGCAGAGTTCTGATCAACGTCCCCGGCGGATGTGGCAGATAGGTTTAACTCAGGATTAGTAAGGCATAAACATGGCGCTGGATCGTGAAACAGCAATGCAGGTGGCCTCGGTACTCAGCCGGGGGCTGCCCTATATTCAAAGATTTACCGGCAAGACCGTGGTGATCAAGTACGGCGGTAATGCCATGGAGAACGAGGAGCTGAAAAGCAGCTTCGCCCGGGACGTGGTGTTGATGAAGCTGGTGGGGATCAACCCGATTGTGGTTCACGGTGGCGGTCCCCAGATCGGGGAGCTGCTGGAACGGCTGAACATCCAGTCCCGGTTTGTTAACGGCATGCGGGTTACCGATGCCGAGACCATGGACGTGGTGGAAATGGTCCTCGGAGGCCAGGTGAACAAGGAAATTGTCTCGCTGATCAACTCCCACGGTGGCATGGCGGTAGGCCTTACCGGAAAAGACGCCAATCTGATCCGGGCCCGCAAACTTGAGGTGGTTGACCGTTCGCCGGAATTGGAGCGGCCGGAAATCATCGACATCGGCCATGTGGGCGAAGTCGCCAGTGTCAATGTGGACGTGATTGACATGCTCACCCGCAGTAATCTGATTCCCGTGATCGCACCCATCGGTGTGGGCCCGGACGGCGCATCCTACAACATTAATGCCGATCTGGTGGCCGGCAAGGTGGCGGAGGCCATGAAGGCCGAGAAGCTGATGCTGCTGACCAATGTTGCCGGCCTGAAGAACAAGGACGATAAGGTGCTGACCGGACTGACCGCCAAGCAGGTCAACGACCTGATTGAGGACGGCACTATCCATGGCGGCATGCTGCCCAAGATCCGTTGCGCCCTGAGTGCTGTGGAAAATGGTGTGCGCACAGCCCATATTATCGACGGCAGGGTTGCCCACGCCTGCCTGCTGGAAATTTTCACCGACGAAGGTGTCGGTACCCTGATTTCCCGTAACTGACGCCACCCGACGAGGAGTTTCCGGATGAAGCGCCTGCTAACGACGCTGGTAGTACTGGTTCTGGTCGGCTTTGCCGCGTTCAAGGCGGGCGTCTGGTGGCTGGCGGATCAGCGAATGGCTGATGCAAGGCAGGCTCTGGAAGAATCCGGCGTATTGCACCGGGGCAGCATCAGTTCCGGTGTGGAAGGCCGCGTGGTTCTCAATCGCGCCAGCTGGCAGGATTTTGAACTGACCCAGCCGCTGGAAATCGGTCGCGCCGAGCTCGACACCGGTTCCCCCATCAGCCTGCTGACCACTCTGGTGGATCCCTCCGGTTTACCGTCGCAGTGGTCACTTAGGCTGGAGGGCCTGAGCCTGACCCTGGACCCCACCATGCTGCGCAACTGGGTGACGGCGGAGGGTGCAAACAGTGAAGGTGAGCAAGCCCTGTTTGTTCTCTCCTGCGCCCGGGATCCGAGACAGCAACTTGGTAGCGGAGACCTGATCAGAATGGGGATCACGGAGCTGGCTGGCGAGGCCTTTCTCCGTCAGACCCCCGATGGCATCCATGCCGAGCTGAATACCATCAGTACCGGCAGCCTAGAGCTTGAGTGGCCTTCCGCCCGGATTCGCCTGCAGGATGGCGAAGCGACCATTGCGAACGGCGCAGAGCCCCTGCAACTCACCTTGCGGGATGCCGGCCTGATGCGCCGTATCGCTGCCTATTGTGCCCGGGAGGCGGGCATTGAACCGGGGGAGTGGGCCAACCGTTCCCTGAATGCCCTGGTTTCCGGGCTCAAGGCCCGTGGGTTGGCGCCGAGTGACCAGCTGATGGCGCTGTACCGGCAGTGGCTGCTGGAAGGTGGCGAGCTGACTGTAAGTCTGCAGCCTGGTGAGCCCCTGTACGGGGTCCCGGTCAGAACCGGGGGCGCGGAGAGCGCCGAACGGAGCTGGTCGGTACGTTATAATGGTGCAGAGGTACCGGATGTGTATCTCATGGAGGCGGAGCCGGTGATCCGGGAAACACCGGATGTTGCCGTCGAGCCTCTGGTGCCGCGGGAAAATCCCGGGGTGGTAGGTTGGCACGCGGCCGAGCTGGAGAATGCGGGCCAATGGGTTGACCATAAAGTGCGGGTGACCCTCTCCAACGATAATGTCGTGGAAGGCCGCCTGGTGAGTGTCAGCGAGCGGGAGCTTGAGGTGGCGCGGGTTGTTGCTGGCGGGGAAGTCGCCTATCCGATGCTGACCCGGGCCATTACCAACTTTGAAGTCTGGCGGCGCGGCCGTGCACAATGATTCCAACGGGAATCTGAGAGGAAACTATGTCGCAGTCCGATAGCAAGACCACAGTGGTGCCGGGCATTCGTGACATGCTTGCCCGGCTGATATCGTTGCCCTCCATCAGCAGTGCTTCCGCGAATTGGGATCACAGCAACGAGCCGGTGGTGCGAACCCTGGCGGAGTGGCTGGAGGCCCTGGGGTTCTCGGTGGAAATCCTGGAAGTGCCGGGCATGCCCGGCAAGTTCAACCTGATCGGAACCCTGGGCAGCGGTCCGGGCGGTCTTGTGCTGTCCGGCCACACCGACACGGTGCCCTTTGATGACAAACGCTGGCAGAGCGACCCCTTTACCCTGACCGAGCGGGACAACCGTTGGTACGGGCTGGGCACCTGCGACATGAAGGGTTTCTTCCCGCTGGCTATCGAGGCGGCCAAGGCTTTTGTCGACGAGGACCTCAAGCAGCCCCTGATTATATTGGCCACCGCCGATGAAGAGAGCTCCATGGACGGCGCCCGGGCACTGGCCGAGGCCGGCAAGCCCAAGGCCCGCTACGCGGTGATCGGTGAGCCCACCAGCCTGAAGCCGGTGCGCATGCACAAAGGCATTATGATGGAGCGGCTGAAGTTCGAGGGTCAGTCCGGCCATTCGTCCAACCCGGCCCTCGGCCGCAACGCCATGGAAGGGATGCACGAAGCGCTCACCGAATTGCTGGCACTCCGGTCGGGCTGGCAGGAGAAGTACCGGAACCCGAACTTCGAGGTACAGTTCCCAACCCTGAACCTGGGCTGCATCCATGGCGGTGACAATCCCAACCGTATCTGCGCCCAGTGCGAACTGCACTTTGACCTGCGCCCGCTGCCGGGCATGAACATGGAAGCCCTGCGCCAGACCATCCTGAGCAAGGTCCAGCCGATCGCGGAACGCCGGGAACTGTCCCTGGAATTCGAGCCACTCTTTGACGGCGTGCCACCGTTCGAAACCCCGGCCGATGCGGCCCTGGTCAAAGCCTGTGAGAAACTGACCGGTCACACCGCCCATGCCGTTGCCTTCGCGACGGAAGCGCCCTGGCTGCAAAAGCTTGGCCTGGAAACCCTGGTTATGGGCCCCGGATCGATCGATCAGGCGCACCAGCCGGATGAATTTATAGAGCTGTCCCAGCTGGAGCCAACGGTTAAAATATTGCGCGGCCTCATCCGACAGTTTTGCCTTTAGGCCGGAGTCCGGGTCAAATAGGGGGCTGAACACTGTCGGGCGCCCTCTCCAAAACACGCCCGTAAATACATCCCTGTAGGGCTCGGTCGCGCCATCCCTGGCGCTCCACGGTTTTGGAGAGGGCGCCCGACAGTGTTCGTCAGACTGAATTGCAGGCCGCGTAAAGAAAAAAGATTGGAGTACTCGAATTGAAATCAAACGACTGGCTGCATGGATTCCGCCATTCATCCCCCTACATCAACGCCCACCGCGGGCGTACGGTGGTGCTGACGATCCCCGGGGATGCCATTGAGCATGGGAACTTCATCAATATTATCCATGACATCGCGCTGCTGAGCAGCCTCGGCGTGCGATTGGTCGTTGCCTTTGGTGCCCGCCCGCAGATTCAGGCGCGGCTGGACACTGCCGGTGTCGAATCGACGTTTGCGAGAGGCCTGCGGATTACGCCGGAAGAGCATCTCAGCATGGTGATGGAGGCCATTGGCGGTCTGAGGGCTTATCTTGAGAGCCACCTGTCCATGGGGCTGGTGAATTCGCCGATGCACAATGCCCGTATCCGGGTGAGTGGCGGTAACTATGTGGCGGCCAAGCCCGTAGGCGTGCTGGATGGTATTGATTTTGGCCATACCGGCAAGGTCCGCCGGGTCGATGTGGCCGGTATCGAGAAGCTGCTGGAGCTTGGGCACATTGTTCTGTTGCCGCCGATGGGGTACTCGCCCACCGGGGACGCCTTCAACCTCTCCTACGAGGATGTGGGTAGCCAGGTGGCGGCGGCACTGCAGGCCGAGAAGCTGATCGTGTTTATTGATGATCCCGGCTTGCAGGAAGAGGATGGCGGCCTGATCCGGGAGCTGTCGGCGCGCCAGGCGTCCGAGCGTCTTGCGGCCGGGGCCGTGACCGGTCACGATGCCGATCTTCTGCGAGCCGCCTGTGACGCCTGTGTGAAGGGGGTGCGGCGGGCGCATATCATCAGCTATGTGGATGATGGTGCGCTGCTGAAAGAGCTTTTCACCCGGGATGGTGCCGGTACGCTGGTCAGCGGCGATCACTACGAACAGTTCCGTCAGGCCAGGGTGGAGGACATTGGCGGGATTCTCGAGCTGATCCAGCCCCTGGAGGAACAGGGCATTCTGGTTCGCCGTTCGAGGGAGATGCTGGAGACGGAGATCGACCGGTTTGTGGTGGCCGAACGGGACGGCACCATCGTAGGCTGTGCGGCCCTCTACAGCTACCCGGAGGAGGGCGCCGGCGAGTTGTCCTGCTTTGCGGTGGATCCCACCTATCGCCGGGCCGGGCGGGGTGATGAAATTCTGGCGATGGTCGAGAAGCTGGCCAGGGGGCAGGGTGTCCAGAAACTGTTTGTGCTCACCACCCAGACCGAACACTGGTTCCGGGAGCGGGGCTTCCAGCCCTCCACCGTGCAGGCATTGCCCGGGCCCAAGCTGGCTTCCTACAACACCCAGCGAAACTCAAAGGTGTTCGTCAAACCGCTTTGACAGAGCAGCCAGGCGTGCAACTCGCGCAGGCTCCGGTTGCTCCGAAAGTTTCCGTACTGCTTGGTAAAAACGGGAAAAGTTGTAGTTGTTCTCCCGAAGCAATTGACGGAATGCCGGTACCTGCTGGTTGTATTGCCGGAACAGGGCGAGGTTGGCATTGTTCAGGGTAATGGGCGCCGGCCCGAAGGGACCCGGTCCGGACCAGTCTGCAGAGAGCTGTTGGTAGGCTTGCGCGAGCTGATCGAGCAAATCTGCCTTTCGGGTGCGAAGCCGATCGTCGGTAACACTTCCCCGCAGGGCATAAAGCGCTTCCAGCCGGGCGCTGAAATCCTGAACCAGGGCCAGGCTCTGGTTCCGGCGGGCCAGGCGGTTCAGCGCCTGCTGAAACTGCTCGGGCTTGCCCCGTTGGGATAACCACAGTCTCAGCCCTTCCAGCTCTACGGCCGTCGCGAAGCTTTCGTTGAAAGTTGTGTCATCGGCAACATACACCACCCGGTGTGCCAGTTCGTGAAACATCAGTGCGACCATCTGGTCTTCCGGCAAGCTGGTAAAACCGGTATGCAGTGGGTCATCGAACCAGCCCAGGGTCGAGTACGCGGTCACTCCACCAATAAACGTGTCGAAGCCTCTGGCGCGGAATAGCGCCTGCTCTTGCCGGGCATCGTCCAGGTTGAAGTAGCCCCGGTAAGCCTGGCAGCCGAGAACGGGGTAACACCAGCGATGGGGTTCCAGGGAAAATTCGGGCGCGGCCACCAGATTGACCACTACCCAGGGGCGGTCAAGGTTCACATATTCATCGAAGGCATCCCCCACCGGGAGCGCCAGCCTTTGCGCTGCAAACTCCCGGGCCTGTCGGGATACCGAAAGTTTATCCCGGAGCTCTGGCGACGTGCTGTTGTCAGTGATCACCCTGGCCACCGGCCGGCCAGACATCATCAGCGACATATGGCCGCCCGCCGCCTGGGAATAGTAGCCAATGGTCGTACATCCGTTGAGCATTGTTACCAGTAGCAAAAGTGGATAGATCTGACTAAGCTGTCTCATGGGGCAGGATGTTATAGTGGGTTGGTTTGCCTGTGGGGGCCAGGTCGCTATAGTACAATCATGGTCTCTATAGTAGCAGGTGGCATCCGCCACCGTTTCAGGGACGTGAGTCGGTGACGGGCCGTGAGTCCGGCAGTTCTCCGGCTTTGCGAGATATCAGGTAGTTCATGGATCCGAGAGAACGTCGTAGCAGCCCCCGCCGACCCATCAAGCTTGCCGCCCAGATAGATCTGGGAACCGGTGAGGCGTGGCCGTGCCAGATTGCTGATTTCTGCCCGGAAGGTCTGTTTGTCCGCTACTCTGGTGAAACGTCCCGCAAGCTTGATCGTGCCCTTGCCGCGGGCAACCCACCGGAGCTGATTGTGCGTTTCCGCGGCCTGGATGGCGCCCGGCGCCATGAGCTGCACGTGGCCATTGTCCGGCGTATTGAGGGTGCGATGGGGGTGAACTTTACCCGTCCCAATCCGGAAGCGGTGGATGCCATGCTGCAGCAATGCGGCAGTACCCGCAATCAGGATCGATCCTCCCTGCGCGCTCCCAGCGACCGGGTCCAGTTTGTGTTGCACCAGTCTGCGAAGGCTGTGGTTCAGTATATTGAGCCGCTTATGGATGCCTGTTTCGTGCAGATGGTTGCAGGCCTGAAACAGGCCGCCCAGAAAGCTTCGAACGACCAGCAGGCAAACGAATACATGGATGCCTCGGGCCAGATTCAGGCCCGGCAACGGGTGATGTGGCACCAGATGGCTCGCAGCCTGGAGTCGCCCCTGAAACCGGCGCCCAAGGGGTTTCCGGGCTCGGAACTGTCGGTGGTGGACAAAGGTGAGTTTGAGGACTGGCTGACGATCCGGGTGATGGTCACCAAGGCCGATACCCAGTATCGGGGCGACCTGCTCCAGCTCAAGCTGCGGCTGGACAACCTGGGCATCGCCAACGCCACCGGCCATCACAATCCCCTTGGACCCTCATTGGTTTGTGAAGCCTTCCACAGCGGGCTCAACCAGCTCAAGGCGTCCCGCGAGGTGGAAAAGGTCTGTCTGCGGGTTTTCGAGCAGACCGTTCTGCAACAGCTGGGCCCACTCTACAAGGAATTGAACAATATCCTGATCCGTCATGGCGTCTTGCCGGACCTGGATCTCAGCAAGTACCTGAGTGAGCATGCCGCAGCGAAACCGGCTGAAAAACCGGCTGAAACGCCGGCGCCGGCCAAGCCGGAACTGCGTGCCAAAGAACCGTCGACCGCAGCCCCCGAGCCGGGGACCCGAACCGCCGCGGCCAGCGACAATCCCCCCCGGCGCAAACCGGGACGGTCGGGTGGTGAGTTCCGGGGCTATGCCCAGGCGGCCCAGACGGCTTTTGCAACGGTGCGAAACCTGCTCAATACACTCACCGCCAGCCGGGTGGCCCGTGGCGATCCCGAACCCCTGCCGTTCGCCCCCAATGCCCGTCCGCTGTCCTCCGGAGAGCTGCAGCGGGAGCTGCAACAGTTGCAGGTGCAGGCGGTGGATGCCGGTGACGATGTGGCTCCGCTGAAGGAGCGGGTTGTCGAACGGGTCAAGGGAAGTGGTGATAACCGGCTGGATGAGGAGCAGCAGGGCACGCTGGATGTTGTGGACCGGTTTTTCCGCTCGGTGGTGGAAAGCCCCAAGCTCAGTGGCTATGCCCAGCAGCGTATGCGGCAACTGGAGGTCCCGGTTCTCAAGGTGGTCATGCGGGATCCCGCGTTTTTTGATGATCAGGACAGCCCCGTGCGGGGTGTCATGAACCGCCTGGCCCAGCTGGGCGTCAAGGGCGGCCGGATCAATCCTGTGGTTCAGCGTCGAGTGGATGAACTTGTTCACCGTATTACCACCGATTTCGAGCAGGACACCGGCGTGTTCGAGCAGACTGTTCAGGAGCTCGATACTCTGATCGACCGTCAGAACCTGGTGTACCGCAGGAACGTTGAGCGGGTGACGGCGGCAGCTGAGGGAGCCCAGAAGGTTGCCGAGTCCAAAAAGGCGGTGGCCGATGTGCTGGATCAGAAACTGGGCGGGCGCAAGGTGCCCAAAGCCGTGCTTAGTTTGTTGGACGGCGGCTGGCGGGACCTGCTATCACTAACCTGGATCCGGCAGGGGCCGGACAGCCAGCTCTGGCAGGATTATCTGGCGGTGATTGATTCCCTGCTGTCTTTCGCCGACGACCCTAACAGCTCGGTCAACCTGCCGGAATTGCTGCGGGTCATCCAGGATGGCCTGGCCTCCATTTCCAGCAACCACATGCCGTCCTCGCAAATTCGTGACGAGCTCAAGCAGTTCCTGGTCCGCAGCCCTGACCAACCGCCCGAACTGGTGGAAATTCCGCCGGCAAAAGCGGATCCGGCGGATACCAAAAAACTGTCTGACCGCGAACAGCGCAGTCTGCAGCGCTGGATCAACCGTGCCCAGCAACTGCGCACCGGCGACTGGCTCCGGGATCAGGAAAAGCCGGACGAACCCCAGTATATCCGGCTGGTCTGGATTGCCCGCGGTTTCAGCCGGTTTGTGTTTGTGAATCATCAGGGCATGCGGGTGGTGGAACTGGAGCTTGAGGCGCTGGCCCGGCACATGCGTAAGGGGATTATCGTGCCCGACAGCCAGTATGAGCGGCCATTGGTGGATGAAAGCATTGACCGGATGGTTCGCAAGGTTTATGACCAGCTGTCCTGGGCGTCTACCCACGATGAACTGACAGGGCTTCTGGGGCGCCGTGAGTTCGAGCGCATGCTGGATCAGCAACTGGCCCGGCGGGAAGATGAGCGTTCCCTGGTGCGGCTGGACCTGCGCCGCTTCCGTCTGCTGAACGATACCGCCGGCTACCAGGCCGGTGATGAAACCCTCAAGAAGGTCGCCGACCTTCTGCGCAGCCATGTTGGTGACGGCATGCCTGTGGCCCGGCTGGCCAGCAACGAGTTTGCCATGCTGGTGCCGTCCGAGAGTGCTGTAGATGCGGCGCAGGATCTGGTTCGTGCAATCGAGGCGGCCGAGTTTACGTTTGGTGGTCGCTCTTACCGCCTCTCTGCCAGTGCCGGCGTGGTCCCCACCTTGCCCGCGCTGGTCAGCGCCGAGCGCTGGCTGCGGGCATCAGAGCAGGCATTGGCCGCTTCCCGGCAGCAGGGGCATGGCAAGGTGTCGGAATATACCCTGGGAGCCGAGGATCAGGCCCGGCAGGAGCAGATTGCCGCCAAGGTCGCCAGTCTCAGTAATCTGAACGAAGAGCGCATGCTGTTGCGGTGCCAGAAAATCATTCCCCTGCACGCCAATGCCGCAATGACAGCGCAGTACGAAGTTCTGATCAGCATGTACGATGACGACGGCCACCTGATTACCGGCCGGGACTTTGTCCGCATGGCCGAGCGCTATGATCGTATGCAGGCGGTTGACCGCTGGGTGGTCGGGCAGATGCTGGACTGGCTCAGGGACCAGGCACCAGACCCGAGACATTTTGGCGGTGTTTGCATCAACCTGTCCGGGTATTCGATGAATGACCAGTCGCTGCTGGAATTCATCTATGAAAAGCTGAGCGAGAAGGATGCGCCCATTGAGCGGCTCTGGTTCGAGCTTACCGAAGCTTCCGCCATCAACGACGTTCAGGCGGTAGCGGATTTCATTGTCGAGATGAAAGAGCTCGGCTGCCGGTTCTGTCTGGGTAACTTTGGCAGCGGCCCCAGTTCGTTCGAGTTCATGCGCTCATTGCCGGTGGATCTGATCAAGATCGACAGCGCTTTTACCGGCCAGCTGTCGACCAGTGAGACCGATCGGGCGATGGTCCGCTCCATGGTGGATATGGCCCATTACATGAACCGGGAAGTGATTGCTTCCCAGGTTGAGTCCAGGGACGTTCTGGACATGCTCCGCCAATTGGGTGTCGACTACGCCCAGGGCTTCGTGATCGAGAAACCCCGGTTACTCGACAGCCTCACCTGAATCCGGCAGTCTGACCCTATGTCAAAACGTCATCCGATCATTGCGGTTACCGGGTCATCCGGCGCAGGAACCACCACCACTGGTCAGATTTTCAGCCGGATGTTTGCCAGTGAAGGCCTCAATGCCGCCATGGTCAGCGGTGACAGCTTCCATCGTTATAATCGTGAGCAAATGGCACGGCTGGCTGCCAAAGGCCAGTTCGGTGAGCGCAACCACTTTGCGCTGGCTGCCAATCACATCGACAAGCTCGAAGCGCTTTTCTACGATTACGGTCACACGGGAAATGGCCGGTATCGGCAATATGTCCACGATGAGGATCGCCGGCTGGTTGAAGCCGGACACAAACCCGGGACCTTCACGCCCTGGGGGTCGTTACCGGCGGATACGGATCTGCTGTTCTATGAAGGGCTGCATGGCGGCGTGGTCAGCGACACCTGCAACATTGCCCAGTATGTGGATCTGCTGATCGGTGTGGTGCCGATTGTGAACCTGGAATGGATCCAGAAGATCCACCGGGATACCCACAAGCGGGGATACAGTCAGGAAGCGGTGGTGGAAACCATCATCAACCGCATGGACGACTATGTTCACGATATCGTGCCCCAGTTTTCCCATACCCACATCAATTTCCAGCGCATTCCTTTGGTGGACACCTCCAATCCCTTTGTCGTCCGGGATGTGCCCACCGAGGACGAGAGCATGCTGGTGATCCGTTTCCGGGACCAGTCGGAAGTAGACTTTCCCTATCTGCTGCAGGTGATTTCCGGCAGCAGCCTGTCGCGGCACGATACCCTGGTGATTCCGGGCACAAAAATGCCGCTGGCCATGGATCTGATCGTCAGGCCCATGGTGCAGCGGCTGATGGCGAGAAAGCCGTTCGCCTGATGGATCAGGCGGTCAGTCGCCCGTCCCGGTAATCCCGGAGCGTCTGCTCAATCTCTTCCCGGGTGTTCATTACGAACGGACCGAACTGGACCACCGGTTCGCCGATAGGCTTGCCTGCGATCAGAAGCAGGCGCGCTCCGGATTCTCCGGCCTTGAGGGCGATCTGCCCGCCGTCACCCAGAATACTGGCAGCACTGCGCTGCAAAGCGGTCTCTCCAAGGCTGGCGTCCCCTTCGTACAGGTACAGCATGCCGTTATGCGGGGCCGGAACCGGCAGGGACAGGCTGCCACCGGGTGCCAGGTGAATGTCCGCGTAGATCGGCTGGGTCGTACGGTCCGGCACCGCGCCCTGGTGGGGCTGGCCATCGATCTCCACTGAGCCGGCGATAAGCTTTACCTTGCCGCCCCCGAAGGGGATCTCCGGGATCTCTTCGGGCTGGATATCCCGATAGCCGGCTTCCGTCATTTTCTCGGCCGCCGGCAGGTTCAGCCAGAGTTGGAAGCCACGCATTACGCCCTCTTCCTGCTGGGGCATCTCCGAATGAATGATACCCCGGCCGGCGGTCATCCACTGCACGCCACCGTTGCGCAGGTCACCCCGGTTCCCGAGATGGTCCTCATGGAGCATGTGGCCCTCGATCATGTAGGTCACGGTTTCAAAACCCCGGTGAGGGTGTGACGGGAAGCCGGCAATATAGTCGGCGGCCTCGGCGGAGCCAAACTCGTCCAGCATCAGGAACGGATCCAGGCGGATGTTCTGTTGCTGGCCGATGGAACGCTTGATGCGCACGCCGGCGCCGTCGGACGTTTCCAGGGCTGGAATACTCTGTTTCAGGGAGCGCAGGGTCATGGTGTCCTCCTCTCGTTGGCTCTTGGGCCTATTTAAACGGGATCGGAGGAGAGAATAAAACGCAGAAATCTGGCGGGTGACATCAAAAAAACTGAAGGAACCCTGGCGCCCGGTTCAGGGCGCCGAGGTTGCACACTTATTCCACGTTTCGTGAGTAGAAAATCTCCAGCATTTCCCGGCGCAGGCGATCCTCAATGGACTGGGCCTCCTTCGGATCCAGATCGCTGGCATTGACCCCAAACACATAGTTGTCGAGGTTGAAATTCTTCAGCATCATCTTGGTGTGGAACAGGTTTTCCTGATACACGTTCACATCGATCATCTGATACGCATTCTGGGTATCCTCGGTCAGGTAGTTCTGGATCGAGTTGATGTCGTGGTCGATGTAATGCTTGGTGCCGTCCACATCGCGGGTAAAGCCGCGCACCCGGTAATCCACGGTGACCACATCCGAGTCGAAGCTGTGGATCAGGTAATTGAGAACCTTCAGAGGCGAAATCAGGCCGCAGGTGGATACGTCGATGTCGGCCCGGAAGGTGCTCACACCATCGTGGGGATGGCTTTCCGGGTAGGTGTGGACGGTGACGTGGCTCTTATCCAGGTGCGCCACGATGGTATCGGGCATCGGACCCGGGGACTCTTCGTTATCCGGTTCCTCACCATTGGTAAGCTCATGCTCGGCGATCAGCATGGTGACCGACGCGCCATGTGGCTCGTAGTCCTGGCGTGCGATGTTGAGGACGTTGGCGCCAACGATCTTGACGACGTCCGTCAGGATCTGGGTCAGGCGTTCGGCATTGTACATCTCATCAATGTAATCAATGTACGCCTCACGCTGTTCTTCTGTCTGCGCGTAACAGATGTCGTAAATATTGAAGCTCAGGGATTTGGTCAGGTTGTTAAAACCATGCAGCTGGAGTTTTGATTCCATGCTCAGCCCCTCCGGATCGTGGAGATGAATGACTGCAGAGCTACATTGCTGCGCTCTGCCGAGGCCGCCACCGACTACTGACCGGGTTGTTCACCTTTTGCGCAGACCGGCGGAGAGGGTGCGTATTATGCACACCGCCAGTGACGTTGAATAGTATTTGCAATGACATTTTAGCATTGATGATCGGGACTGCGTCCGCGTGCCGGAGAAGGGCCCATGCCGGGCCACAGTGCCGGCCGCCGTCGCCCTGGTTTGCCAGCTTATTCCGCGTCGCGGATTTCGTAGCTGTGGCTGATCTCAACACCGGCTTTTTCCAGCATGATCGACGCCGAGCAGTACTTCTCGGCGGACAGGCTGACCGCTCGCTTGACCAGGTTTTCCTTCAGGTTGTTGCCGGTCACCACAAAATGCAGGTGAATCCGGGTAAACACTGCAGGCACTGCGTCGGCCCGGTCAGCTTCAAGCTCGGCATGGCAGGCGGTTACATCCTGTCGGCTCTTGGCGAGAATGCTCATGACATCAAAGGAGGAGCAGCCACCGAGCCCCATCAGCAGCATCTCCATGGGGCGCGGGCCCAGGTTTTCACCCCCGTGATCGGGCGGGCCATCAAGCTGAACACTGTGACCACTGCCACTGGTGACTCTGAAACTGGCGTTGCCGGTCCAGTCGACGGTTGCTTTCATGGGATGTTTCTCCGTTGTAATGGCTGTTGGCCTTGGCCAGACAGGGCCCTGATACCAATGATATGAAGCCGGATGCTAGCACAACCAGGGAGACGGGGCAGCGGCCATACCCGCGCCGGATACATGTTGTATACTCTTTCCGGTTGCCCGCAACAGGCCTTCTTGTTATAAGTTGCGGAGTTTTGCAAGAAAAAAGAACGAACCCGCATGGAAAGCCGGGTGCATAACAAACATTGGGATCCCGCCAGTATTTTAGGAGGCACGACTCGCATTATGGCCACTATCGTCAAGCCGGTTGAGCAGAAAACCAAGCATCTTGATTACTTCCTCTCACAGTGCCATCGCCGGCGCTATCCAGCCAAGAGCACGATCATTTACGCCGGGGATAAAAGCGATTCCCTGTTCTACATCGTCAAGGGCTCGGTCACCGTCATTATTGAGGACGACGACGGCCGCGAGATGATCATGGCTTACCTGAACGCCGGTGATTTTTTCGGTGAGATGGGGCTGTTCGACAACATGGATTCCCGCAGTGCCTGGGTGAAGGCGAAGACCGAATGCGAAGTGGCGGAAATCAGCTACACCAAGTTCCGGGAAATAGCCCAGCAGGACCCCAGGGTGCTGTATTTCATTGGCGAGCAGATGGCCTCCCGCCTGCGTCAGACCACCCGCAAGGTGGGTGACCTGGCGTTCCTTGATGTTACCGGCCGTGTTGCCCGCACCCTGCTGGATCTGTGCAAGGAGCCGGATGCCATGACCCACCCGGACGGCATGCAGATCAAGATCACCCGCCAGGAAATCGGTCGCATCGTTGGCTGTTCCCGGGAGATGGTTGGCCGGGTTCTGAAGACTCTGGAGGACCAGGGACTGGTTCGGGTCAAGGGCAAAACCATGGTGGTCTACGGCACCCGCTGAGCCAAACCGGTTACTCCACCAGGGCAACGGATTTTATCTGCATCCAAACCCGCATGCCCGGTTCAATGCCAAGCTGGGCAACGGCGCGGCTGGTCAGTCTCGAGAGCAGGGCGGTCGGGCCGGCCAGTAGCCGCACCAGGCTGACGCCCGGCGCCACCTCGGGATCGATCCGGTCAATGATTGCCGGAACCAGGTTCTGGGTGCTCTGATCGGCGTGTTCGGTCAGAGCGAGGCTGATATCCCGGGCCAGAACCTGCACCCGAACCCGGTCTCCCGGTTTCAATCTGTCGTTCCGGCGCAGCCAGAGCCGGCCTCCCTCGAAGCTGAACAGAGCCAGATGCCATTGCTCGTCCAGATCGATGATCTGGCCCTCCAGCAGAACGCCGGCATCGTCCTCCAGACGGAAAGGATTGTCGGTGCCGGCCAGGGTTTCCCGCAACGGGCCCTGTGCCACCACCCGTCCCGCCTCCATCATCACGATATGATCCGCCAGGCGGGCAACCTCGGCCGTGGAGTGGGAGACGTAGACAATCGGAATGGCCAGGGTGTCCCGAAGCCGTTCCAGATAGGGGAGGATGTCCTGCTTGCTGGCCAGGTCCAGGGCTGACAATGGCTCGTCCATCAGCAACAGTCTCGGGCTGGTGAGCAGGGCCCGGGCAATGGCTACCCGCTGGCGTTCCCCGCCCGACAGGCCTGCAGGCATACGGTTAAGGTGCGCGGCCAGGCCCAGCCAGTGGACGGCATCCTCGAACCCGATCTGCCGCTCCCGGGCCGGAATGCGCCGGTAGCCGAACTCCAGGTTCTTGCGCACGTTCAGGTGAGGGAACAGGTGAGTGTCCTGGAACACGTAGGCCAGTGGACGCTTATGCACCGGCCGGGCTGAGGTGGCAGACTGCCATGGCTCGCCCAGAACGGTCATGGTGCCCGGGGCGCTTTGCAGGCCCGCCATACAGCGAAGCAGCGTAGTCTTACCGCAGCCCGAATGCCCGAACAGGGCAGTGATGCCGGTGCCGGGGAGGGTGAGATCAACATCCAGGCTGAAGCCGGGAAAAGCACACTGAAAACGGGCGAAGATGGACTCGGAGGCGGTCATCTGATGGTTCCCCAGCGGGCTTTGCCGTTAAGGCTGTACAGAGCCACCAGAACCACGAAAGAGAACACCACCATGCCGGCCGACAGCCAATGAGCCTGGGCGTATTCCAGGGACTCCACGTGGTCATAGATGGCCACCGACAATACCTTGGTTTCACCGGGGATGTTGCCCCCAATCATCAGGATTACTCCGAATTCCCCGATGGTGTGGGCGAAGGTCAGCACGCTCGCGGTCAGGAAACCGTTCCGGGCCAGGGGCACGGCGACAAACAGGAACCGGTCCCAGGGCGCGGCGCGGAGTGTGGAGGCGACCTCCATAAAGCCGTCCGCGACCGCCTCGAAAGCGTTCTGCAGCGGTTGAACGGTAAACGGCAGGGAATAGATAACCGATGCCACCACCAGACCCTCGAAGGTGAATGGCAACAGCCCGATGCCCAGTGACTGGGTTAACTGGCCAACCCAGCCCTCAGGCCCCATGACCAGTAACAGGTAGAAGCCGAGCACGGTGGGTGGCAGTACCAGGGGGAGGGCGATTACCGCGGCAACAGGCTGGCGTAGCCAATGACGGGTGCGGGCCAGCCACCAGGCGATCGGGGTGCCAATAAACAGGAGCAGAAGGGTCGTTGTCGCGGCCAGTCTGAGCGTTAGCCAGACCGGATCCCAGTAGGTTTCAAGCATCAGTTGGCCGTGTTGTAACCTGAGTCGTAACCATAATCCCTGATGATGGCTATGGCGGTGTCTGATTTGAGGAACTCGATCCAGGCCAGGGCCGCGTCGTTGTCAGAACCGCGATTCAACAGTATGGCCTGTTGATCGATGGGCTGATAATAGTCCTGCGGCACTTGCCACAGGGTGCCTTCCTGGTCTGGCCAGGATTTTACCTGAGATTGGGCCAAAAAGCCGGCCTGGGCGTTGCTAGTGGCAACAAACTGGAAGGCCTGTGCGATGGAATCGCCGCGGACCAGTTTCCCCTGCAGGGCTTCCCAGTGGCCCAGATACTCCAGCACCTGACGTGCTGCAAGGCCATAGGGAGCAGTCTTCGGGTTGGCAATGGCCAGTCGCGCGAAGGGCTGTTCTGCAAGGTAGATCTCGGCGTTGTCAAAGGCGTCTGAGGTGGGGCTCCAGAGCACCAGTTTGCCCCGGGCATAAGTGAAACGGCTGCCGGGGGCACCGGCCTGCTCCTCTTCAATCAATGCCGGCCGGCGTTCGTCTGCGGCCATGAATACGTCAAATGGCGCGCCATTTCTGATCTGTGCGTACAGCTTGCCGGTGGAGCCAAAGCTGGCGGATGCGGTGTGTCCGGTTTCGGCCTCAAATTTTTCCACCAGCTCCCGGGTGGTGTCGGTGAAGTTGGCGGCGACGGCAATGCTGACTTCGCCCGCAACTGCGCTGGTCATGGCAGCGCCGGAAAGAAGCAGCGCCAGGGCACGGAATATCCTGCGGCCTCGATGATGCCCCATACAGTGTCCTTACAGGTTCAATCAATGATGGCATGAGTCTGCGGTGGTGCTTCCTGGTGCGCTGACTTCAACGATGAGTCGGCTGTCAGGCACAGAGAATGAAGGTAATCCCAGACCTCAACCCGGTTAGTCTCGTTGAGCATCTCATGGCGCCCGCCTTCAAACAATCGCAGGGTAACGTTTTCAACGCCGGCTTCGCGAATGGCCTGGAAATGCCGGCGCACGCCGCGCCCCATCTCACCGACCGCGTCCTGGGTACCGGAAAAAAGGTGGACAGGCAAATCCTTCCGCCAGACCGCCGGTGACAGGCTCAGCATGCCACCAATAAAATCCCACCATAGACCCACCGTGCATTCAAAACCGCACAGCGGATCGGCAATATATCGGTCCACCTGTTCCGGATCCCGGCTCAGCCAGTCGGAGCCGGTCCGGTTCGGGCGGAACTTATGGTTGAACTGTTCAAAGGTCATGCGGGCTACCAGACGGCTCCGATGCCGCTTGCCACGGAGCAGGCGGATAACACCAATCAGGGCCCTGGAGGTCAGCAGCTGGCCCCGGTGAATGCGGTTGGTGGCGCTGAGTATCAGGGAGTCCAGGGTGTCGCCATGCTTCTGGGCGTAGCTCTGAGCAATAAAGGACCCCATGCTGTGGCCCAGCAGGTGCAGTGGCACTTTGGGGAACTGCGAACGGACGTGGTGAACCAGCTGGTGCAGATCGGCCACCACCCGGTCCCAGCCCTGCCGGTCAGCATAGTGTCCCAGGCTTTCGGGAGGGCAGGCCGGGCCATGGCCGCGATGATGGAAGGTGACAACGGCCATGCCCTGCTCGCTGAGCCAGCGGGCCAGTGGCCGGTATCGGTCGCCGTGTTCGGCCATGCCGTGGCTGATGATCACAATGGCGGCAGGCTCAGCCGGGGCAAAGACAGTCCCGGTTATGGGGTGGCCATCAGATGTGTTCAGCGTCAGGGGATGTTCGTTCATTGTCACGGCCTGGTTCCTTGTTGTTCTTGTTTGCTGCCGGGCGTTGCCACTCCGGCGGCTTCCATAGATGTCTGAGGCGAGACAATAAGCCCCCTGGCCGGGCCATGTCGCGGAACAGGTCGACGTATTCGTGGGTCCAGAGCACAATCAGATTGTTGGAACGGACCGGACGGGTAATGCCGTACTCGGGCGGGTGCTGGGTGTCTTCGTCGACAAAAGTGCCGAACAGGCGGTCCCACAGGATCAGGGTGCCGCCGTAATTCCGGTCAATATAACCGGGGTTGCGGCCATGATGAACCCGGTGATGGCTCGGGGTGTTGAAAACCCGTTCCACCCAGCCGGGCAGTTTTCCAACCAGCGTGGTGTGGATAAAGAACTGGTACACCAGTGACAGGGCATAGGCGACGCCGATCCATACCGGGTTGAGTCCCAGCAGCGCCAGGGGCAGGTAAAACACCCACATACCGTTGAAAATGTTGGTGGCATTCTGGCGCATGGCGGTGGAGAAGTTCATCCGTTCTGAGGAGTGATGCACCACATGCGCCGCCCAGAACCAGCGTACCCTGTGGCTGGCCCGGTGCATCCAGTAGAAGCAGAAATCCACGCCCAGGAAGGTCATCAGGATCGTGAAGCCGTTCAGTTCCAGATCAAATAGCCGGTAGTGATAGCACAGGGCATAGACGGGAAATGCAATAAGGCCGGCAAAGAGCAGCTCGGTCACCTGGTAGCCGGCGCCAAGCGCAAAGTTCCTCACCGCCTCCCGGGTATCCATCAACCGCGGATTGTGGCGAATCTTCAGGTACTCCCACAGGGTAACGGCCACGAAGACGGGGGTGGCAACGACAAAAATCAGTTGGCGTTCATCCAGGGCCAGCCAGGGCGACATTGCCTGCCAGAGGGCAAGCAGACCGCTTTCTTCCAGTACCGCCAGCATCATGTCAGTCAAAGCCATCGAGCACCTGCCAGGTTGTTGTTCTTACCCTTTCATTCTGGCATGTAACCCGGGGAGTGGAATGTCGGTTCACGCCAGATTGGCTGACGATTTCCGCCAGGGGCGTGTTCAGTTGGGCTGGCGGTGCTCAACGTAGATTTTCTCCAGCGGCCGGATCTGCGGTTGCCACTGGTCCAGCCAGCTCCTGATGTCCTTGGGAATCCGGGCCGGTTTGGGCCAGGGAACCGGGTACTGCGCAGGTTGGAACATCGGCGCAAACAGCGCGGCAGCCGTTAGATCAGCCCGGGTGAACCGGTCGCCAACCAGGAAAGGGCGTTCGGCATAGATAGCTGCCAGCTCGGTCAGCAGATCCTCCATCACCTGCCGGGACTTTTCAGAGGTTTTCTCGTTGATTTTCATCCACTGGCGCATGACTTCATCAACCCGGCTGAAAGCCAGGCTGAGCAGAATCCGGTTATAGAACGGCGTTCCGGCAGCCAGCATGGGCACCACGATTTTTGGGCGCTGCAGGAAATGGTGATAAGAGTAACAGCGAACGGCCGGCCCGGCCTCCTCATCCAGCCGACGCTCCCAGCCCCGCGCCTGTGCCTTCAGTTCCGGGTCATCCGGCGTCAGTGGTCGCTCAGCAAAGGTGTCATCCAGATAGTCCAGAATCTCGGACGAGCCCTGAATGATCTGACCATCGTGGTCGAGCACCGGAACGGATGAGGCCTCACCGGTCAGTTTCCGGATGGTTCTTACATGCTGGCCCGGCAGCAGGTTGACGGTTTCGTAGTTGAGGCTTTTGTAGTCGAGCGCCCAGCGGATTTTCTCGCAGTAATGGGAAATGGCAAATTGGTAAAGTTTCAGCGCCATGGTTCGTCTCCTGATTTTCGTTCACCAGCATACTGCCGGTGACGCGCCATAAGAAGCTTTGCCTTGTTCATTGTCGGTATTGGCCTCAATGGCTGTCGGGTTTTAAACTGTTACCGGACATTCATACCTTCAAAGGAACTGACTATGCACTCACGACGAGTTTTAATGTTGTCCGTCGTTACCGCCGCCGGCCTTGCCGCCTCTGCCTGCTCCTCCTTGCCAGAAACTACCACGCCCATTTCGGGGACCTACGCATGCGGTCAGCTTGATATTGCAGTAACCGGCACGGAAGAGGGGGAGCTGATCAGTATCGATTATCTTGATCGACGGATTTTGCTGAAGCCGGCGGAGAGTGCCTCGGGTGCCCTGTATGTAGCACCCGGAGATGATTCGACCCGTTTCTGGAGCAAGGGTGAGAGAGCCACTCTGACGATACAGGGACAGACCTACCCCGAGTGCTTGCAGCCGGGCGCTATTGAAATGCCTTTCGAGGCCAGGGGCAATGAGCCGTTCTGGCACGCAACCATTGATGGCAACGAGCTTCTTCTGACGCGGCCTTTCGAAGAGAGCGGGACCCGTCGCATTCCGGTGGAACTGAAAACCGCCAACCGGCACGGTCGGGAGTTCGTCGCTACCCTGGACGAGCAATCAATTACACTGACCGTTGCCCGGCAACTGTGCCAGGACGACATGTCGGGTGCCCAGTATCCGGCCCAGGTGCGTCTTACCGTCGATGGTCAGGCGTTTTCCGGTTGTGGCGGTGATCGGCAACGCCTGTTCCGGGGCGCGGAATGGGTGGTTGAGGATCTCGCCGGCGGAGGCATCATTGACCGCTCGCGAATCACCATCGAGTTTCTCGAGGATAACCGGATCGCCGGAAGGGCGTCCTGCAATCGTTACACCGGCAGCTATAAGTTGGGGGGTGAGGGGATAGCATTCGGGCCAATAGCGACCACGCGGATGGCCTGTGCCCCGGCATTGATGGATCAGGAGGCGCGTTTTCTTGATCTTCTTGAAAGGGCTGAATCGGCGAGAATCGGGCGAGACGGTGAATTGCGCCTGTCGACATCCGGGGGCGAGACGATGCGGGCTTTTCAGTCCGACCATGACAGCCCGTAACGATCCAGAATCTGCTGGGCTCGCCCGGAGTTTTTCAGGGTCCGGGTTCCCTGCGAGAGCAGCTCTGCCAGCTCCGGTGATCTGGCACTGGCGGGGGAAAAGGCAATGTATATCGGCGATTCGTGTATCACCGCGGCCATTCTCAGGCTCGCGGCAGGGCCAGCGTCCTGCGCCAGCTGCCATTCCATGACATAACGGTCTTCCGGGAACACGTCAGAACGCTGAGTTTCAAGCAGCTCGATGGCTCGGTTCAGTGGGGCCGGGCCGGACAATATCCACACCTGTTCCGGGCTATTCTGGTGGTCGGCGATATAGGCGTCCAGCTCTGGCGAATAGGCGTAGCCGTTGATCGCCATCAGGGTTTGATCCTGCAACGAGCGGATGCCGGAGTAGTTCCAGGCGTTGTCCGAATGCGTGTACAGGGCAATGGTTGAAAAACCGACAGCTTCTTCCGGGAATACAAAATCCGGCGCATCTTCCGGCAGGGCTCCGACCACCGCATCAAGGTAGCCATCCCTTGCCTGCTGCAATGCCCGGGCCCAGCTCATGTTGACATACTCGACATCAATCCCGGCCAGGCCGAATGCTTCCCGGGCAATATCGACCATGTAGCCCTCACGATCGGAGCCGGCCAGACAGTTATGGGGGCACCAGGGGTCTGCGGCAATGACGACTTTCGGCCGGGCCAACGACGCGTGGTTCGCCGGGACAGCTTCAGTGACCTTCGCAGGCGTGTCCGGAACCAGTGCTGGTGGATCTTCTGCCTGTGAGCAGGCCACCAGCATGAAAACGAAGCACAGAACCAGTGTTCTTGGCATGGTCGGGAAACCGGGTTCTCGAAAGGGGGCGACATTCTCTGAATCATAGACCCTGCCAGAGGTTTTGTAACCTTGCCGGGCCCATTATGCCGCGCTTTTGCTTCGATCCTCCGAAGCCGCGGTCGGCACCAGCGCCAGGGCGAGATCTTTCATGTGCAGGGTGCCGACCTGCTCGTCATTACGCATGACCCGGAAATTGTGAGTCATGTCCCCACCGGATTTCAGAAGCACCGATTCAAGATTGTCGTTCTCCGAGATGTCGCCCGCGTAGGTATCCTCACCGGCATCTGGCGCGGTCATGACGGAGCGCACCCTCAGAACCCGGGCCCGGTTGATATCACTGATGAAATCGACGATATACGGGTCACCCGGGTTGAGCAGGATTTCCTGGGGATCGCCCTGCTGAACGATTTCACCGTCCTTGAGAATCACCAGGTGGTCGGCCAGCTTGAGGGCTTCATCCAGGTCATGGGTGATAAACACGACGGTTTTCTTCAGCTCTTCCTGCAGTTCCAGCAATAGGTCCTGCATGTCTGATCGAATCAGCGGGTCCAGGGCTGAAAACGCCTCGTCCATCAGCATGATGGGAGCGTCGGACACCAGCGCACGGGCAATCCCCACACGCTGCTGCATACCGCCGGACAGTTGGTGCGGGTACTGGTGTTCGTTGCCTTCAAGGCCGACCCGAGCCAGCCACTTCCGGGCATCGGCTTCGAAGTCGGAAATGGTGTAGCCCCGGATATTCTTCGCCATGCCCGCGTTTTCAAGAACGGTCTTGTGGGGCAGGAGTGCAAACTTCTGAAACACCATGGACATGTTTTCCCGGCGAAGCTTGCGAAGCTGGTCTTCATTGAAGGCGAGGACGTCCTCCCCATCAATCCGGATCTCCCCCGCCGTGGGCTCTATCAGCCGGTTCAGGTGACGGATCAGGGTGGATTTTCCGGAGCCGGAGAGCCCCATGATCACGGTGATTTCCCCCTCCCGCATGTCAACATTGATATCCCGCAGGCCCAGAACGTGTCTTTGCTGCTCCAGCAGGTCGGCCTTGTTCATGCCCTTGCGGACATATTCAAGCGCCACATCGGGAGTTGGTCCGAAGATCTTGTACAGGTTTTTTATCGAGATCTTGATGTTTTCTGCCATGGGGCGCTCCTCACTGTTTCTGCGAGACATTGATGCGTGCAAGTGACGCCTTGGTTACCCGGTCGAGGATAACTGCCAGGATCACGATGCCCAGGCCGGATACCAGGCCAACGCCGAGCTCCAGGTTGCGTATGCCTCTGAGCACCAACACGCCAAGCCCCGGCGCAGATACCAGAGAGGCAATAACAACCATGGCAAGACTCATCATGATGGTCTGGTTTACCCCGGCCATGATGTTCGGCAGAGCCAGCGGGATCTGAACCTTGTAAAGCTTTTGCCGGGGCGTCATGCCGAAGGCATCGGCCGCTTCAATCACGTCTTTGTCGACCAGCCGGATGCCAAGGTTGGTCAGCCGGATCACCGGCACAATGGCGTACAGGATGATCGCGATACCGTAGAGTTTCGATTCGGTAACGCTGAACAGGAAGATCAGTGGAATCAGATACACGAAAGGCGGCAGCGTCTGCAACATGTCCAGGATGGGGATAATCATGCGCTGCAGCTTGTCGCTGCGGGCCATGGCTATCCCGATAGGGACTCCCATCAGCACACACAGGAAGGCGCAGACCAGAATGATCGCCAGGGTCTGCATGGCATAGTCATAATGGTCGATGAATGCCAGGGCGACGATGCTGCCACCAACAAAAAACACCAATTTCCACGATTTGGTGACCACGTAAACGACAGCCAGTAACAGTGGGATCACGATCCACCACGGCGTATTCAGCATGGCGTAGAGCGCCCCGTCCAGGAACCAGCTCAACGGCTGGGTTAAAGGATCGAGAAACAGGCTGAGACTGTCCTTGATCGCCAGGAAGCCCTCTTCCAGCCCTTTGGTGAGTTCCCGGGACTGGGGGAAAGCCGCACAGGATTCGTTCAGAGCGTCCATCGAAGGGAACGGAAGCTCCCAGATAGAGGTTGGTTCGGCACTTTCTCCCTTGGTTTTATTCAGCAAATCGGCCATCGACATCGGGCCGTCGCTTGTGCCTTGAGAGCACCATTCCTTGAGCCCTAGGGATGAAAACAGGGAATCGTAGGTTGCCATGGGCGGTCAGTCTCTCCTGCGCACGTCTGAAATCAGGACGGTTTTCGGGAAACGGGCCGGGGCATCCCGTAAAGGATGCCCCGGCAGGGGCAGGTCAATCAGTTAAGAATTTTGGCCAGCCGCTCTCTCGCGGAATCGTTCAGCCAGTCTGACCACACGTCGCTGTTGTTGCTGAGGAAGTAAACCGCAGCTTCCTCACCGGAGGCGTTGTTCTCATCCATCCAGGCGAGAATTCCGCTCATGGCGTCGGTTTTGAACGTCAGCTTGCTCAGCATCTCGGCGACTTCCGGCTCGCGCTCTTTGAAGTCGGTGGTCACCGAGGTCAGGACCGTCGCCGGCGGGAAGTCGGAGACACCCGGGTTATCGACATCCGGTGTCTGGTTCTTCTGGTGCACTTCCGGCTTGATCTCGCCGAGGTCAACCCGGGTCATGTCATACTTGCCGAGGGGAACGGTGGGGCCCCAGTAGTAGCCGAACCAGGGTTCATTGTTCTGGACAGCGGACGCCATGGACGATGCCAGAGTCTCACCGGAACCGTGGTTGAAGACATCAATTCCGGACTCTTCCAGATCCAGGGCGCGAATCAGGTTGTCACTGACAACGCGGCAACCCCAGCCGTCCGGGCAGTTGTTGAAACGGCCACCGACGAGCTCTGGATTGGCCATCACGCCCTCGATGGTTTTCAACTCGGGGTGTTTTTCCGCCAGATACGTGGGAATCCACCAGCCTTCAACGCCGCCTGGATCCAGTACCTTGCCCAGACGTTCTACCTTGCCCTGTTCTTCCAGCCGCAGGTAAGCCTCACCGGCGGAGTTCAGCCAAAGCTCGGTGACAATGTCCGGTTCGCCGTTCTCGGCAACTGACGTTACCGCCGGCACCGTGTCGGACGGAACAATGGTGACTTCGCAGCCGTAACCCTGTTCCATGATGAAGGTGGCCACATTGGTGACGACGGTATTCGAGGCCCAGTTCATTTCGGTGATGGACACTTCACCACAATCAGCCAGGGCCGTGGCGGGAATTGAGAGTGCGCAAAGCATTGCGGCAGACGTAAGCTTTCGCATAGTTGCTTCTCCTTACTTCAGGGTTTGTGAAATTGGGAAGGTCTTCTGGATACAGGGAGGCCGCGATCCGAAAGGATCGGGAAAATCGCAATATTCTGTTCACAGATGTGATACGACAAACCAACGAGTCTCGGTTAACACCTACCTTCAGGATAACGAACCTATACACAGTTACAAGGGTGTATTCCAAATATGTCTTTAACAGAGGCACATTTTGCGCCTGGAGCGTCAACAGTTTGTAGCAATTGATGGTTAGACTCCGCACACCCAAAGCCGGAGATTGCCATGACCGAATTGCGCGACCTGACCCCCCATACTGCCATAGCCAGTGAGCAGGCCAGCCGTGACGGCCGGCAACGCCGGTTACTGTGCACCTTTCTACCGGAAATGGTCGGGCTCGAGCGACTGTTGGCCGAGGCGCCGGAGCTGGTCACCACCCAGGTGATTGACCGGGTGAAGATGAAGGAGCTGTCGCTGCCAATCTATCGGGTGGACATTGGCTCCACCCGGCCGGATGTTCCGGCGGTCATGCTGGTCGGGGGCGTGCACGGGCTGGAGCGGATTGGCAGCCAGGTAGTGATGGCCTGGGTGCAGTCCCTGCTGGCCCGGATTACCTGGGATGAGCATCTTTCGGAACTGTTGCAAAAGGTTCGGATCACACTGTTGCCCATTCTCAATCCCGGAGGCATGTACCTGAATCAGCGCAGCAACCCCAATGGGGTGGATCTGATGCGCAACGCGCCCATTACTGCCCAGGACCGCAGTGCCTTCCTGCTGGGTGGCCAGCGGTTCTCGCCGCGCCTGCCCTGGTATACGGGAGACCCGGAGCAGGGCATGGAGCCGGAGAACCGGGCACTGGAAACGGTGATTCAGGAGCTGCTTCCGGGGCGTCCGTTCAGTGTCGCACTGGATTGTCATTCCGGTTTTGGCATGCAGGACCAGATCTGGTTTCCCTATGCCTACCGGCGGCGCCCGATGCGCCGTATAGCCTCCGTGATGGCCCTGAAACTGATCTGGGAGCAGGCTTACCCGAACCATGATTACCGGTTTGAACCCCAGTCCCGGCATTATCTGACCCACGGCGACCTGTGGGATTATTTCTATAAACAGGTAAACCGCGAGAATACCGGGGTCTTCCTGCCGCTGACCCTGGAAATGGGATCCTGGCGCTGGATCCGCAAGCGGCCGCGCCAACTGCTCCGGCTGCAGGGTTTTTTCAATCCCCTGGTCCCCCACAGGCACAAAAGGGTGCTGCGTAGCCACCTGAGCTGGATGGACTTTCTGGTGAATGCCGCCGCCAGTCACGAGAACTGGTTGCCGGCCCGGGAAGAGGAGTCCATGCTGAGAGAAGCTGCCATCATGCATTGGTATCGGGATTCTAAGTAGAACAGTGAGTCACCCGGACGAGGCGTTAACATGCACTGGATTCTGTTACGGGGTCTGACGCGGGAAGGGGCGCACTGGGGCAGCTTCCCCCTGAAGCTGCAGGAGGCCCTCCCGAACCATCGTTTTCACACGGTGGACCTGCCTGGCACCGGCGTCCGTTACCGGGAGGACAGCCCCGCCAGTGTTTCCCGTATCCGCGAAAAGGTCTGTGCACAGACCAGCCACATACCAAGGCCTCTGAGTATCCTGGCGCTGTCCATGGGTGGCATGGTTGCGCTGGACTGGGCCCAGAATGCCGCCGAGGGCGAAATCCAGAACCTGGTCTTGATCAACACCAGCTCCGGCTTCAGCCCGCCGTGGCAACGCATGCGCCCCGGCACCTGGCCGGGGATTCTGAGGCTGCTGGGGCGCAGGGAACTGTTCGATCGGGAGCGGGATATTCTCAGGCTGACCTCGAACCGGGAGATTCCGCTAACCCTGGCCAAACAGTGGTACAGCATTCAGCGCCAGCGGCCTGTCAGCACCCGCAATGCGGTCAGGCAACTGGCGGCGGCGGCAGGGTATACGCCAGGTTCGAAACGCCCCCTGCCAGACGCCCTGTTACTCGCCAGCCGTGGTGACCGGATCGTGGATTGGCGTTGCAGCGGGGCCCTGGAAGACCGCTGGCAATGGACTCTGCGATTGCACCCTGATGCAGGACACGATCTCCCCCTGGACGAGCCTGACTGGATCATCCAGCAGGTCCGCAACTGGCTGCCTCGATAGCCTGGTTGCTTGACGCAACTCTTCTTTCCGGTCAGTCTTCTCGTTTTCCAACGCCAAAGCCGTCATTCATAAGGAACGGAGCCGATTACGATGAAGATCTTCGAAACCAAGACCGCCCCGAACCCCCGCCGCGTGCGCATGTTCCTGGCCGAAAAGGGGCTGCTCGATAAAGTGGAGTTTGTCGAAATTGACCTGCAGAAGGGCGAAAACCTGACACCCGAGTACACCGCCCGCAACCCCATGAAGAAAGTGCCGGTCATGGAACTGGATGACGGTACCTGCATTGCCGAAACCATGGCCATTTGCCGCTACTTCGAAGAAAGTTACCCGGAAACGCCGAGCCTGCTGGGTGAGACTCCGCTGGAAAAAGCACAGCTGGAACAGTGGCTGCGCTGGATCGAATATTACTTTTTCATGCCCACCGGCATGTGTTTCCAGCACACCACGGGCTACTTCAAGGACCGAATGAATCCGATCAAGGAATGGGGTGAGGAATGCGGGAAGAATGTGGAGAAATTCATGCACTTCCTGGATAAACAGCTGGCCGGTAAGGAGTACATCTGTTGCGACCGGTTTACCGCTGCGGACATCAACGCGTTTACCACGGTGGCGTTTGCCCGGGTGGTGAGCATTCGGATCAAGCCGGAGCAGACCAACCTCCAGGCCTGGTATGACCGCATCAAGACGCGGCCGTCTGCCCAGGCGTGAGCTGGTGCTGCCTGGACAAAATGATCAGCATGCAGCTACCTCGACCCGATTGCGGCCATTTTCCTTGGCTGTATAGAGTGCGTCATCAGCGCGGCTGACCATGGTGTCAGCCGTATCCCCTGCCTGAAAGCTGGCCACGCCCAGGCTGATGGTCTGGGCGATGCGCTGGCCATGAGCGTCAACGGGCGCAGTCATGGTCAGCCGAAGCTTCTCTGCAACCTCCCGGGCGCCTTCCATGGGGGTGTCCGGTAACAGGATAAGCAGTTCTTCGCCGCCCCACCGGCACACCGCATCCTGGTGTCTCAGTGCCGATATCAGCCGCCTCGCGGTCTCCTGCAGAACCAGATCACCTGTGTCATGGCCCCAGGTATCGTTCACCCGTTTGAATAAATCGAGGTCGCCGAGTACCAGAGTAAAGGGGACACCCGTCCGCTTGGCCCGCTGGAGCTCGTGCTCGATCAGTGGACGCATGGCCCGACGGGTCAGCAGGCCGGTCAGAGGATCAGTGGAGGCGACTTCCCGGAGTTGCTGGCGGGCTAGAAATTCACTGGTCAGAATATGCCGGAGTGCCGCCACCAGAATCATCCCGATGGCCATCATCATAAACGGGTCAAAAAACAGGGGCGCAAAGGCTTCGATCGGTATTTCCAGCGCAACCGTCATTCCGCCGAACACCACCATCGGCAGCAAAAACAGCAGGGGCCAGTCCCTCAGCCCCCGGATCGATAATATTGAAACGCCAAAGAAGCTGATCACCAGCCCGTTGCTGATCTGATGAAATTCGTTGCTGCCATTCGTCAGGTGGAGCAATAGCAGTGACAGAATCGTGGTCATCAATGCCAGGGCCATCAACCGTAACAGTCGCCGCCCCGGCCAGCGTGGTTTGCCGAAGTAATGGGTGGAAAGGGCAGTCATTGCCAGCAGGATAACCGGTAATCGAATGGCGAACTCGCTGGCCAGCAGATCGGTGCGATGGAACAGGCGGATGTCGTGGGAGAACTGGTAAACGAGGACCGCAATCAGCAGAACCCAGGCGGCAATGACGGCGACTTTCTCCTCCACCACACGGATGTGTTGCTCGTAGGCGGGTTGCCACTTCTCGGGTACTGCCGGCGGTGAATGAAACATCCGGGAAAACTCTGTTGGGGTTGGGCTATATGTCAATTTGCACTACAGAGCGCAATTGAACAATGCCGTAAAGTGCTTATCTCTTTGGTGATAGGCAGGTCAGGCTTTGGCGGTGGAGGCTCTGCCGCTGAAACGCTAGAATGATTCCTCCGCCGGTAAGGGCCAGGCGGTGTCCCACTTTCCCGACAGGTGATCCTATATGCAACAATCTCCGCGCCTGCAATGCGCCCTGGATGCTATTGATAGCGCCAATCTGGCAGACCCCAACCAGGAACAGGTGGGCGACCAATGGCTGCCCAAGGAGTTTGCCTACAGTCAGCATATGACCCGCTGGTTGTTCGAGCTGGAGGCTGAGCCCTCCGAACGCATGCAGATCGCCTGCCGCGCCCAGCACATCGAACGCTGGACGATGCCCCGCACGGACTATCCGGAGGGTCGTAAAGCCTATTACCAGTGGCGCCAGGCCTGTGGCCGGATGCACGGCCGGCGGGCCGCGGAGATCATGGCGGGCTGTGGTTATCCTTCGGAGGAATGCCAGCGGGTGGAAACTATCCTGACCAAGCGGGAACTGAGGCAGGATGAGGACACCCAGCTCCTTGAAGACGTTGCTTGCATGGTGTTCCTGGAAAAGTATTTTGCGGATTTCTACGAAGATAAAGCGGACTACGACCGAGAGAAGTGGCTGCGCATCGTGCGCCGGACCTGGGGCAAGATGTCTCCCCGTGGGCACGAGGCGGCACTCAGGCTGGCGGAGGGCATGCCGGCGCATTTGTTGGAGTTGTTGCAGGAGGCTTTGGCGGAGCCTAAACAGTAACTTTATGGTCTTTGAATCAGTGCACGGGGCGGCAGGTAGGGCTGACCAAAATACGCTGTAAATACGTCCCTGTACGCTCGGCTCCGCCATCCATGGCTCCGCACGATTTTGGTCAGCCCTACCTGCCACCCCGTATCGTTCTCGCCGTTTGGCCTGCTCAGAAAAACAATTCCCTCAACTTGCCACCTGGCTCCTCGGCCCGCATAAATGACTCGCCCACCAGGAACCCGAAGATGCCACGGCCGGTCATGGCATCGACATCGTTGCGGGTCATGATGCCACTTTCCGTAATGGTCAGCCGGTCCTGGGAGATTCGCTCGTGCAGATCAAAGGTGGTATCCAGAGACACCTCGAAGGTATGCAGGTTGCGGTTGTTGATGCCGACCAGGGGTGTTTTCAGGGTCAGGGCGTCGTCCAGCTCCTCTCCATCGTGCACTTCCACCAGCACATCCAGGCCAATCTCATGGGCAATACCTTCCAGTTCCTGCATCTGGTCTTTGGTCAGGCATGCAGCAATCAGGAGGATGCAGTCGGCGCCGATGGCCCGGCTTTCGTAGACCTGGTAGGGCGCGACCATGAAGTCCTTGCGGATCACCGGAAGGCTGCAGGCATTGCGGGCGGCGACCAGGTAGTCCTCGTGGCCCTGGAAGAAGTCGCGGTCGGTAAGCACGGAAAGGCAGGCAGCGCCGCCGTTCTCGTAACTCTCGGCAATAACAGCCGGCTCGAACGGATCCCGCAGAATGCCCTTGCTCGGTGAGGCTTTCTTGATCTCCGCTATAACAGCGGGTTTCTGTTGCTCAATTCGCAGCCGAATTGCGTTGGCAAAACCACGTGCCGCCGGTTGATCACCAGCTTGGGCTTTCAGATCTGCAACCGAAACCTTCGGTTTCCGCTCGTCAATTTCTTCCCACTTACGGTCGACGATTTTCCGAAGAATCGTAGGCGTCTTATCCAAATGTCTGTCAGTCATATCAGGCCCGTACAAAGTTAGCGAGAGACGGAGGGGAGGGAGCTTCCAAAACTGTCTGCAGCCACGGATGGCTGCAGCCAAGCCCTACATGGACGTATTCACGGGCGTGTTTTGGAAGCTCCCTCCCCTCCGGCTCGTCCGGCTGCAAAATCAGCAGGCCAGGATCAAAAGCACTGAGAAAAATCAGCCAGCTCCGACATCTTGCCGGCGGCGAGGCCAGAGCCCATGGCGTCCAGGGCCATATCGACGCCTTCTTTGGCGTTGCTTGCCAGTCCGGCAACGTAGATTGCCGCGCCGGCGTTCAGGGCAATCAGGTCCCGGGCCTTCTCGGACATTTCGTCGTGGCCTCGACCAAACGCGGCGCGGATCAGCTTCAGGGAATCTTCGGCGGTATCGACGGTCAGGCCCACCAGCGCCTGGCTCTTGATGCCCAGGTCCTCCGGGGTGATGTCGTATTCGGTGACTTCGCCGTTCTTCAGCTCCGCCACATGGGTCGCGCTCGCCAGACTGATCTCGTCCAGGCCATCCTTCGAGCAAACCACCATGATGTGCTCCGCCCCCAGTCGATGCAGCACTTCCGCCATCGGGCGACACAGCTCCCGGTTGAACACGCCCACCAGTTGGCGTTTAACACCCGCCGGATTGGTCATCGGGCCGAGGATGTTGAAAATGGTCCGGCAGCCCAGCTCCTTGCGGGGGCCAATGGCGTGCTTCATGGCGCCATGATGGGCCGGGGCGAACATGAAGCCGACACCGATTTCCTCGACGCAGCGGGCCACTTCCTCCGGTTTCATGCTCAGGTTGATACCCAGCTTTTCCAGAAGGTCGGCACTGCCGCTCTTGGACGAGACGGCCCGGTTGCCGTGCTTGGCCACGAAGCCGCCGGCCGCGGCCACCACGAATGAGGCGGCGGAAGACACGTTGAACAGGTTGGCGCCATCGCCGCCGGTACCAACGATGTCCACCAGAGGCTCGGCCTTGACCGTTACCTTGGTGGCCAGCTCGCGCATTACCTCGGTGGCGCCGGTGATTTCATCAATGGTTTCGCTTTTCAGACGCAACCCCATCAGAAACGCGCCGATCTGGGCGTCCGTGGCCTCGCCGTTCATGACGATGCGCATCACGTCCTTCATTTCCTCCCGGGACAAATCCAGGTTGGAGGCAATGCGGTTGAGAGCTTCTTTCATGTCCATGTGTCGGCCTCTTATTGTGTTCTCAGAAAGTTGCGCAGCAGCTCGTGACCCTGTTCCGTCATAATAGACTCCGGATGGAACTGCACACCCTCAATGGGCAGCGTCTTGTGGCGAACCCCCATGATTTCCTCGATGGAACCGTCGTCGTTGCGGGTCCAGGCAGTCACTTCCAGGCAGTCGGGCAGGGTGGTCTTGTCGATCACCAGGCTGTGGTAGCGGGTCGCCTGCAGCGGGTTGCTCAGGCCACGGAATACGCCGGTGTCCTTGTGGAATACCGGGGACACCTTGCCGTGCATGACCCGGCCGGCGCGGATAACGTCACCGCCGTAGACCTGGCCAATGGCCTGATGGCCGAGGCAGATGCCCAGGATTGGCAGCTTGCCGGCAAAATGCCGGATGGCTTCCATGGAGATGCCGGCCTCGTTCGGGGTGCAGGGGCCGGGGGAGATCACCAGGCGTTCAGGATTGAGGGCTTCAATCTGTTCGACGGTAATTTCATCGTTGCGATACACCTGCACATCGGCGCCCAGTTCCGCCAGGTACTGCACCACGTTGTAGGTGAAGGAATCGTAGTTATCGATCATTAGCAGCATATCAGTGCCAACCTTTTGAAATTGTATTGATCGTTTCCACTGATGCTGCCTGAATACCCGATTGTTTCATCACTTGATATCTTCCAGAACCGATGTCCGCATAAGCAGGCCCAACTTCATAGGGACACGAAAATTGCCGGAGTTGATTTTGTCATAATTTGCCGAGCGGCGTAATGCGACCTCGCCTATCACTTGGGTAAATCCTGAAAAAACGGTCATCAATGGGAGCGTTGTTCGCAGGTTGCTGACAGCTTAATCTGTATCGACGGGAGCTGTACCCGGGCTCTACAATTAAGTTGTTTGCCTGCCCGCTGGCAAAGCAAGCCGCACTCGCCAGTAGCAATGCATGCTCAGAGCATGAGGCCGCAGCCCATGGAAGAGCCTAAAAAGACTGAATCAGGTAGGGTACTCCCGTTGAACGGTTATCACTCGACGGCTGTGATGATCGAGGCGATCAGCATCCGAAGTATGCCGTCGGTGGTGTTAACCGTTATCGCAACTCTCTACTTCATCAACTGGGCTCAGGCAGTTTTGCTGCCGCTGGTTGTTGCCCTGCTTGTCAGCTGTACGCTCGACCCTATCGTATCGACCTCCAACGCATTTCGAATGCCTCGGAGCCGCCGTAGGGCGCTGAATAAAACCAGGGGGATTATCCTTGTTTGACACTGAATCCGCGATCGCCGTTATGGCACGTCTTGGTTATGCAGCGCGCGGTGTTGTTTATCTTTTGATCGGTGGTCTGGCCGCGGTGGCGGCCTTTGGCGAAGGGGGCCAGACCACCGGAAGCCGAGGTGCTCTGGAGCGAGTCTTAATCGCACCTATGGGTGATTTCCTGCTGATTGTGATAGCGGTGGGGCTGATCGGGTATGCTATGTGGCGAAGCATCCAGGCCATCCAGGATACCGATCATCACGGCACAGGCGTGAAAGGCGTTGCTGTTCGGGTTGGCTTGATGGTCAGTGCGGTAACCCACACGCTGCTTGCCGTTTTCGCTGTGAGTTTGATATTTACCATTGGCGGCTCATCCAGCGGGGGTTCGGAGGGCCTTGCTGGCTGGTTAATGCAGCAGCGTTACGGCCGTTGGGCCGTGGCGGCGGTTGGAGTGGCGGTTATCGGGGCCGGTATCGCGCATGGCGTCAAAGGCGCAAAAGCAAAGTTTGCCAAGCACTTTTCGATGCCGCGGAAAACTCAGCAGTGGGCCTACCCGATCTGCCGCTTCGGTTTGATAACCCGAGGTATTGCTTTTTTGATTGTCGGTGTGCTTTTTATACTGGCTGCCTATCATATAAATCCCGAGCAGGCAGGCGGAATTGGGGAAGTGTACAGCACATTTCGGCGTCAGCCTTTCGGAACTTGGCTGATGGGCCTGGTGGCACTCGGCCTGCTTGCATTCGGTATCTACAGTCTGCTCGAAGCGGGGTATCGGCGCGTGAACCCGAGCTCCTGACCGGCATGCCATTGTGCATCGCTTTGAACCTGCACCAACAGAATAGCGAACAAAATAGTGCCACTGTATTTGCTCAGATGTGTCTACTCGCCCGGCTCAGGCACATCCTTTTTGCTGGCACCCTGTTCCCGCGCCAGGCTCCTCGCGTATTCCTGATCACCGTCTTCGGCAGGCAAGGGTTCCTGGTCGCGTCCCCTTTCTGGCGCCAGCATGAGGCGGGTCATCAAAGGAAAGTGATCGGAACCAATCGATGGCAGTCGAGCCATGGAATCGAGTGTGAAATGCTCGCTGTGAAACAGGTGGTCCAGCGGCCAGCGCAGCCACCAGTGGTTTGCGTGAAAGGTCGCGTACAGGCCCCGGCCCACCCGAGGGTCCAGTAACCCGCTAACTTTTCGAAACAGGCGCGTGGTCGGCGACCAGGCGACATCATTCAGATCTCCGGTCACGATGATGGGTTCCTTACTGTCGGCCACGTTTCGGCCGACGATGACGAGCTCCGCGTCCCGCTCCTTGGACTCAGAATTTTCAGTCGGGCTGGGTGGCGCTGGGTGCAGGAAGTGGATCCGTACCTGATCACCTGATCGCAACTCAACCAGCGCGTGCATGGATGGCACGTTTTCCTCGATCAGATATCGACACGTCGGTTCATGCAATGGCAGCCTCGAGTAAACATGCATGCCATAAAGATTTTCCAGCGGGCATTTGATGGTGAATGGCATATCCTTCTCGAGCACTGTCAGTTGCTCTTCCCACCATCGATTCGATTCCAATGTCACAAGCACATCCGGCGCATGCTTTTGCACAAGCTGAATAAGGGCCCGGGCATCTCGATTGGAGGTCAGCACGTTCGAAGTTAGAATAGTGAGGGCATAATCGGGATCACGCTTCCGAGCGGTTTTGACCTGCCGGCGCCATAGGACGGTGTAGGGGGCAATCCACCAGAGTTGGCCGACCAGTGAGGCGATGGTCGTTGCAACCATAAGCCAGCTGGCGGCGTTCTCCATTTTCAGCAGGGTCAGCTGAAGCACCAACAGGACAAGTGCAACGAAGGCAATTTGCAGACGAGGGAAGTCCAGCCCTCGAACTGCCCAGTGAGGGTGGCGCAACAATGGCAAAAGTGTCGCTAACGCTACAACAAATGTCAGCGCGCCAAGCACCCAAAATATGACACCTTCCGTGGTCAACATAATGCCCCAGTCCTCTCTTATCTGTTCTTTGAGGGAACTGAATTACTTAACCAGATTGGTTGTTTCTCTCCAAATTAGCCAGCATTCGCTGCCACAAAGATAGATTTACGATTCATTTCAGTGGTCAAAATCATGGTACGTCATGGCCACGGCCCGGAAAATGGCTCGGCCTTTGTTCATTGTTTCCTTCCATTCAAGGCGGGGCACCGAATCTGCGACAACGCCAGCACCGGCCTGGATATGAAGGGTGTTGTCTTTGATGACTGCGGTACGGATGGCGATGGCCGTGTCCATGTTGCCGTTGAACGACAGGTAGCCCACGGCGCCGCCGTAGACGCCCCGCTTGACCGGCTCGAGCTCGTCGATGATTTCCATGGCACGGATCTTGGGCGCACCACTGAGGGTGCCGGCGGGCAGGGTGGCGCGCAGTACGTCCAGACAGCTGGTGTTGTCTTTCAGCCGGCCGGTGACGTTGGAGACAATGTGCATCACGTGGGAGTAGCGCTCCACAATCATCTTGTCGGTGAGCCGAACCGTGCCGGTTTCCGACACCCGGCCGGCATCGTTGCGGCCCAGATCGATCAGCATCAGGTGCTCGGCGATCTCTTTTGGATCGGCCAGCAGTTCCGCCTCCAGCGCCTTGTCCTCGGCATCGGTGGCACCGCGCTTGCGGGTACCGGCGATCGGTCGCACGGTGACTTCCTCGTCTTCCACCCGGGCCAGGATTTCCGGGGAGGAGCCCACGATATGGAAGTCTTCCAGATCCAGGAAATACATGTACGGGGACGGGTTCAGTACCCGCAGCGACCGGTACAGGTTCAGCGGTGGTGCCTCGAAGGGAATCGACATGCGCTGGGAGATCACCGTCTGCATGACATCGCCGTCGAGCACGTAGCCCTTGATCTTGTCCACCGCGGCTTCGAATTTGTCCTGGCTAAAGCCGGAGATGAAGTCGCTTTCGTCCACGGTCTTGCCACGAAGGTGTTCGGGCGTGCGGGGCGCGTCGGCGGTTTGCCGGTGCAGACGGTTCTCCAGTTCATCAATACGGGCCTGGGCCCTTTCAAAGGCAGCTTCTTCGGCAGGATCGGCATGCACGATCAGGTGCAGCTTGCCGCGCAGGTTGTCGAACACCACGATCTCGTTGGACACCATCAGCAGGATGTCCGGCGTGCCGATGCGATCGGGCGGGCAGCTCTTGCGCAGCCGCTTTTCGATATAGCGCACGGTGTCGTAGCCGAAGTAGCCGACAAGGCCCCCGTTGAAACGGGGCAGCTCGTCCAGGTCCGGCGCATGGAAGCGTTTCTGGTAGGCCTCGACAAAGGCCAGCGGATCGTCCACTTCTTCGGTTTCGACAATCTCGCCGCCGCGGCTGATCTCCACCCGGTGGTCAAAGACTTTCAGCACCTCGTGGCTGGGCAAACCAATGATCGAATAACGGCCCCATTTCTCGCCGCCCTGGACGGATTCGAACAGATAGGAATAGGGCCCGCTGGCGAGTTTCAGGTAGGTGCTCAGAGGCGTATCGAGGTCGGCCAGCACCTCGCGGTACACAGGGATGCGGTTAAAGCCGGCGTTGGCGAGCTTGGCGAATTGCTCGGGTGTCATGGTGCGGTTTCCTGAATTCTGATCTGCATTGTGGACGAAAGCCTGCGCTTCCATCAGGTGCTGGGGGGCTTGACGGGCAGGCGCCAGTCAGCCTCCGGGCTTGCTCAGCCGGTGCGCCATCGCCACCATCGTGTTGCGCGGGTAGTCAGGATGCCTCGCGCTGCAGTCAGATTCAGTCCCTGCACGGCAGGAATCTCCCGTAAAGACATGCTCAATGTAAGTTCCTTGTGAGGTTACAAAAGCTCGGCCAGCGAATCAACAACCGCATCGGCACCGAGGGTATCCACGGCGGGCCCATAGTTGTATCCGTAACGGACCGCCACGCAGGGAATGCCTGCTGCCAGTGCGGCATTAATATCTGCCCCGGAGTCGCCCACCATCACCGTGGTTCCGCGGGTTCCTCCCAGTGTCTCCATGGCATGAAGCAGGGGCGCGGGGTCGGGTTTCTTGACCGGCAGGGTGTCACCTCCCACGGTCAGATCGAACCAGTGGTCCAGTCCCATCTGTTCCAGCAATGGCGCCACAAACTGTTCCGGCTTGTTGGTGACAATGCCCAGTCGGCAACCCTGGTTTTTCAGTTGCGTCAAGCAAGCTTCAACACCTGGGTAAACGACCGAATGCCGGCCGTTGATGGAGCCGTAGGCGTGATAGAAAATCGCCAGGGCATCCTTGAACAGGGCTTCGTCTTTAGGCCGAACCGGTTCCCAATCTACCTGGCCGGCCAGCGCCCGGCGCACCAGAACGCTGGCGCCGTTACCCACCCAATTCCGCACCCGGTCAATCCCGGCCGGTGAACGGCCCAGGTGCTCCAGCATCTGGTCGACCGCTGCGGCCAGATCCGGCGCACTGTCCACCAGGGTGCCGTCGAGATCGAACAGGGCAACGCCCGGCCAGCGGGGATTGAACAGACCCGCCAGGCTCATTGGCTGATCACCCGGCGGGCCTGTTCCAGTTCTTCGCGCATGGCATCAATGGTGGTCTTGTAGTCATCGGTGTTGAAGATGGCAGAACCAGCCACGAAGGTGTCGGCACCGGCCTCGGCGATTTCGCGGATATTCTCGGTCTTTACACCACCGTCGATTTCCAGGCGGATATTGTAGTTGCTGGCATCAATGCGTTTTCGGGCTTCCCGCAGTTTGTCGAGGGTGCCGGGGATGAACTTTTGGCCACCGAAGCCGGGGTTCACCGACATCAGCAGCACCATGTCCAGTTTGTCCATCACATGATCCATGTAATGCAGGGGCGTGGCCGGGTTGAACACCAAGCCGGCCTGGCAGCCGCCGTCGCGGATCAGCTGCAGTGAGCGATCAATATGGTTGGTCGCTTCCGGGTGGAAGGTAATGTAACTGGCCCCGGCGTCGATAAACATACGGATGAGGTCGTCGACCGGCGATACCATCAGGTGTACGTCAATGGGAGCGGTCACGCCATGCTTGCGCAGCGCCTCGCAGACCATGGGGCCAATGGTGAGATTGGGCACATAGTGATTGTCCATTACATCGAAGTGCACGATGTCCGCGCCAGCGGCCAGCACGTTGTCGACTTCCTCGCCAAGGCGGGCAAAATTGGCGGACAGGATGGATGGGGCAATCAGATAAGGATTCATGACGGCTCTCTTGCAACAATGGATAATGGCGTGGTCAGCGGTCCCTGCCGCACATTCAAAGCGAGTGCTAGTCTAACAGTTCACGTGTATTTTTCGCAGTCAAAGGATCAGGATCTGTGCGTAGAGTCGAGATAGGCAGGATAGGGCGTTGGTGGCTTCTGGCGGTTGGCCTGATCGCCGCCACGGCACTACCGGCGCTTGCCCAGGAGGGCGGCGAGCAGTCGGATACCGCCTCCGGCCAGGCGGAACCGGCGCCTGCTTCCCCGAGCCGGCCTTTGATCTGGACCGGTGCCGGTGAACGGGGCCTGAGCCAGGCCTTTCCGGATGCGGCGGTATGGTTGGAGCTTGACGAAGGCGAACGCGCGTTAGGGCTTTTTTACCCGGAAACACGGCTGCCGGCTCAGGGTGCAGTGCTGGTTCTGGCTGACCAGGGTGAAACCGCCGCATCCGGACTGGCCGGCGCGGTGGCCAGGGCATTGGCTGCCAGGGGGTGGGCGGTACTGACTCTTGGTCTGGAAGCGCCCTCCCCGGTATTGGAGCGAATTCTGGCCGGGCGGTCGGCGGCGCCGGATCCGGATTCCAGCGGGGAAGCCGGGGCTGAGTCCGTGATGATCGACGTAATGGAGTCCGAGATCCCGGACAATCTGGAAGCCCGCTATCGGAGCCGGATCAGTCAGGCCCTGGCCGCCGGTTTGGCGGAGTTGGTGGAGCGGGGCTACGAGTCACCGGCGCTGCTGGGAATTGGACGGGCCGGTATTCATGTGACTGAGAGAGTTCTGGAGGGGGCGAATGCCTCTGCCCTGATCTGGGTCGCGCCCAGCTTCTATCCCGCTGACCATGAGGAACTGCCGGAGCGTCTCGGTTCGCTCAGCACCGCGCTTTTGCATCTCCATCCGCCTGGCCGGGACGGCGGCAATCCCGGCTGGAGTAACGGCGAGCGGCTGTTGCGGGCAGGTGTTCCGGGCTATCAGCGACAGCCAGTTCCCTGGTTTAGCCCCCCTTCGGAAGCGCTTGGCGATGCTATCGCAAGCCGTATTGCTGCCTGGCTGGAATCCCGTTGATATAAGGGTCAGCTGGCTGAGTGGTGACGTTTGATCAGCTCCCAGGCTTGCTGGTAAGCCAGCAAGCGCTCCTTGGCCTGGGTTTGTTCGATGGAGCTGACCTGTTGCTGGGCCAGCTTGTCCGGATGGCATTCGGACACTTTTTTACGGTAGGCCCGCTTGATGATCTCGAATGAATCCCGCCGGGTGACGCCCAGAAGTTCGCAGGCCTGCTGGTAACTACCGGGCCTGGAGACGGTTTGTGCGTAACGGGACCAGATCTTGCTGGCATAGCTGTCAAAAATATCGTCGCTGACGCTCACCGGCAGGCCAATCTGGTCGATGGCATCCTCGCAGCGGTAGCGTCGGGGCTTGCCGGGACGGCCTTTGAGTTGGCTGGCATGGCACAGGCAAATGGCGGTTTTCAGTGCCGGCGCCGGCCAGAGTCGGCGGGTCAGCCTCAGGGCAAGTCCCCGGATAAACGGCAATTGGTCGGTACCCTTGCCCTGCTGGAACCAGCCAATGGCACGCCGGCGCTGACGGCCCGAAAGCTTCATTGCCTTGATCAGGGATTCGGCGTAGCTGATGTCGGCTTCGGTAACCCGCCCTTCCGCTTTGGCAATATAACCCAGGAAAAAGAACAGGGGGCGCTGGCACCAGCGGGGAAGACGGGCCCGCTCAATCAGGGTCGGGGCCTGGTGACCGCAGGCCGAGAGTTCACGCATCAGGCTGGAAAACTCCACTTCCATCCGGGCTGGCAGGACGGGTTGTTTGTCGCTCTTGGTCATTGTGTCAGGGCCCTCCGTGGCGCAGTTGCCGGTCCAGGGCACGGAGTCGCTCGGGGGTGCCGACATCCACCCACTGGCCCGGATGATAGAGGCCCTCCACTCGCCCCTCGGCCATCGCTTTGCGCAGAACAGGCCCCAGTTTACCCGCCTGATCCGTAAGGGCGTCAAACAGGCGACGATGTAACAGGCTGATGCCGGTGAAGGTCAGCATCTCGGGGCCCGATTCTTCCAGTTGCCCCTGGGCGGTCAGGGAAAAGTCGCCCTCGGGATGATGCGACGGGTTGTCGGTGACCACCAGCAATGCGTCTGATTGCTGCGGTGGTCTGAGTCTGGCCAGGTCAAAATCGCTCCAGATGTCGCCATTGATCACCAGAAACCAGTCAGCTTCGCCCTCGGTGAGGAGGGGCAGCGCTCGAACAATACCTCCGGCGGTTTCCAGGGGTTCACCTTCCCGAGAGTAGCGTAGGGACAGTCCGAACCGCTCGCCATTGCCCAGAGTTTCTTCAATCTGGTCACCGAGCCAGGCATGGTTGATGATGACGTCGTTGAACCCTGCACGGCGAAGGTGTTCAAGGTGGTGGACGATCAGCGGCTTGCCTCCGGCACAAAGCAGAGGCTTTGGGATGCTCAGGGTCAGTGGCCGCATTCGTTCGCCTTTGCCAGCGGCAAGAATCATGGCTCTCACTGCGGTAACTGCTCCTGGGTCCGGGGCTGCCTCGGGGCCGGGCCGATACGGGACTCAATGAGAGGCATTACCCTGTCACTGAGCCATTCGTGGAAATGGCGCAGCGCCGGCTGACGGCTACTGGCAACAATCAGGTACTGGACCGTGCGGGGAATGTCATCCAGGTAGCCATGCTTGCCATCGCGGATGGAAAGCCGTGCAAAAATGCCAGCCGCCTTGAGGTGGCGCTGCATGCCCATCAGCTCAAACCACTGCCGGAAGGTCTCCCGGTCGGCCCGGTGCAGGCCTGCGTCGAGAGTGCTTTGGCGAAACAGCTCCAGCCAGGTGCCGATGCGATCCTCAGGCCACTGGATATAACAGTCCTTGAGCAGTGAGACGACGTCGTAGGTTACCGGTCCGGTCACTGCATCCTGAAAATCAATGACGCCGGGCCGGGCCGTGCCTGGCCGCACCAGCAGATTTCGGGAGTGGTAGTCCCGATGAACGGTAACTTCCGGCTGGGCCAGCGCGCTTTCGCGGAGCATGGAAAAGGAGGTGTCCAGTAACGCCCTCTCACTGTTCTCAAGTGCCATGCCCAGCTGCTGTTCCAGCAACCAGTCCGGAAACAGCGCCATCTCCCGCTCAAGCAGAGTCGCATCGTAGGGCGGCAGCGGGTAGTCCGTGGGAGAGTCCTGCCGGGCAATCAGGGTCAGCTCGTCGAGCGCACTCCGGTACAGCTGGTCGGCGGAGGCATCATTCAGTTGCCCGAGCATCAGCTGATCACCGAAATCCTCGAGCAGCAGGAACCCCTGCTTCAGGTCCGCCTGCATAATGTCAGGTACCGCGACCCCCTGCCGGTGCCAGTGTCGGGCAATGGCGACGAAGGGCACGCAATCTTCGTGTTCCGGCGGCGCATCCATGACGATAAATGCCGTGTGCCGCTCCTGGCCCAGATGGCGCCAGACCCGGAAATAGCGGCGAAAACTGGCGTCGCCGGAAACTGGTTCGGCCTTGCATCGCTCAAAGCCGGGGAACTGTCTGACCCAGTCGGTCAGCAACTGCAGGCGGGTGTCCATAGTTGACGTTGCGATCCTTTGAAATAAGTTGTCGCTGACTGCGAAAGTTAGCAGACGAGTATAAAGAGGGTAAAACGGTTTTGCAGCGGAGTTTCCGTTAACAACCCCGGAGGGCACGTGTAAACTAGGCCGCTGTTAGTGTTGCCCGTTGCCACATTCACCCGGAACAGGATCCAGCCACCGTGCCATGCCCCGAACGCCCACTGCAGACGCCGAGAAGCCGGTGGCAGCGCCGGTATGGCGGATTGCTGCTGGCCGGCACGCTTGGTGTCGGATGTGCCACGGGGCAGGCCCAGACAGCGCCATCGGCAGCCGAAATCGACTGGCGACCCCGAGCGGAACTGCCGGAGGCCGCCCGTCAGGCTTTGCCCACCTTTTGTGACGGCGGCTATTTGCCGTCCGGCGCTGGCGAGGGCGTGGGTAGTGCCTTTGCCGGCGAGTCTGACGCGGAACAGCCACTGGAGGCGAGTGGCCTGAGTGCCCGCTACGAAATAGATCAGGAGTTGTTTCTGCAGGGCGATGTCCGCATCCGTCAGGGCGGGTTCCAGATCACCGGCTCGGAAGCAAGATACAGCCAGACCGAGGGCGCAGTGTCGGTTCAGGGGCCTTTGGTAAGCCGGGGGACCGGCTTCCTGCTGACCGGGGACAGCGCGGATTATGATGTGGACACCGGGCGCCTGGACATCAATACCGCGACCTTTCTCCTGCATGGGCCGGAGATGCGCGGTCGTGCCGGCAGTCTGTCACGGATCAGTGAGCAGCAGGTGGTGATAGAGGACGGGTTGCTGACCACCTGCGGCCCGGGTCAGAATGACTGGGCCATCGTTGCCTCGGACATCAGACTGGACCGGGCGGAGGGTTTTGGTACCGCCAGACACGTTCGCCTGGAGGTTCTGGATGTGCCGGTTTTCTATTGGCCCTGGGCCAGTTTTCCCATCGACGACCGCCGCAAAACCGGTTTTCTCTACCCCCAGTTCGGCTCATCCAGTGCCGGAAGTGGCGGCTTTCTTGCCGTGCCTTATTACCTGAACCTGGCGCCGCACTATGACGCTACACTGACGCCCCAGTACATTCACGGACGGGGCCTGTTTAATGAGGCGGAAGGCCGGTACCTGAGTTCACTGGGCGAAACAGTCCTGCAGCTGGGTTACATTGGTAATGACTCGGCATACGAGGAGGAGAACCCGGGTGAGTCGGGCGAACGCTGGGCCCTGGATGCCATGACCGAGGCCAATTTCGGCGGCGGCTGGAGGGGCTATGGGGACTTCTCGGCGGTCAGTGACGACGATTATCTCAGCGATCTGAATCGCAGTCTGGCCATCAATCAGACAACCCACCTCCAGCGCAAAGGCGGCGTTACCTATCGCAGCGCCCAGCAGTATTTTGACGCCTATCTGAATGATTACCAGACCATCAGCGAGCGCATCTCCAACGCCAACAAACCCTATGCCCAGCTGCCCAATGTGATATACGCGGGCCAGGCCGAGGCGGGCGTGTTTGAGACCAGTCTGGAGAGTCAGTACACGGTTTTCTATCGGGATAACCAGGGTCTGACCGGTCTGGAACGGGCCAATGGCCAGCGTTTTCGTGCCAGGCCGGAGCTGGCCCTGCCCATGCGGGCCCTGTGGGGCTTCAGCCGGCCCTCGTTCAGTGTTGATTACACCCGTTACGAACTCGACGACTATGATTTGGGCGATGGGTCGTTCGATCGCACCGTACCGGTTGCTGAATGGGATAACGGCCTTTACTTTGACCGGCAGGGCAGCCTGTTTGAGGTGCCCTACAACCAGACTCTGGAACCCAGGGTGTATTATGCCTGGGCTGATGCCGAGGCCGACCAGAACGATATTCCCGACTTCGATACGGCCCTTCAGACTTTCCGCTTTGACCAGTTATTCCGGCCGGGCCGTTTTACCGGGGGTGACCGGGTGGGTGACACCAACCAGTTGACGGTTGCGGTGACCAGCCGTTTCAATGACCTGCTTACAGGCGCTGAGCGGGCCCGGTTCAGTGTCGGCCAGATCCATTATTTCGAGGATCGTGAGGTCACCCTGTTCGGTGCCGGAGCCGGAACACGCAGTCGCTCTCCGCTGGCGGCTGAAATGGTTCTGAATCCGCTCGATACCCTGGAAATCCGGTCCTCCGGCCAGTGGGATCCTGACACTGGCAATACCGAGGAAGGTCGCAGCCAACTGATCTACCACTCTGCGGATTATCGCTATCTGGCCAGTCTGGGCCACACCTACAGCCGCGGGGAACTGGAACAGTCGGACATTGCGGCGGTTTTCCCGGTGTCGGACCGTGTTAGTCTCATCGGCCGCTGGGTTTACGATTCGGACCTTGAACGCACGGTGGGCTCGCTGGCGGGCCTGGAATACAACAACTGTTGCTGGAGTGTTCAGGTGGTTCACCAGAATTACCTGACCGACGACCGGGAGCTCGACAGCCGAATCCTGTTCCAGATTCAGCTCAAGGGTCTGGGTGGCAGTGGCGGTGCCTCGTCGCGGATTTCCGAGGCGATTTACGGGTTTGACGAAAGGGAGCGTCGCCGCTACGGAACTCCCTGACCGGGATCGGGACTAAGGCCCTTACCGGCATACGGGCTCACATTTTATTTGCAGAGGTGATTATGAAGGCGACTCTTCGCCATGGGGTACAAGCGTTACTGGTTCTTCTTGCCGTTCTGGCACCGCTGACCGCACAGGCAGAACGAAAACTGCTGGATCAGGTTGTGGCGATCGTGGATGAGAGCGTCATTCTGCAGTCCGAACTGGAAGCCAGAATCAACACCATTACCGGCCGGCTCGAGGCCCAGGGTACCGGATTGCCACCGAGGCAGGTGCTCGAAGAGCGGGTGCTTGACCAGCTGATCACGGAATCCATCCAGATGCAGATGGCGGACCGCGCCGGCATGCGAATCAGTGATAACGAGCTTAACGAAACCATGGCCAACATTGCCGAGCGCAATGGCATGACGCTCGCTGAATTTGAAGCGCAACTGGAAGCGGAAGGGGTGACCTACAATCAGGCGCGGGAGCAGATCCGCAAGGAAATGCTCACCAGCCGGGTGCAGCAGCGCCAGGTGGGCAACCGGGTGCGGGTGACCGACCGGGAGGTGGAGAACTATCTCGAGAGCCAGGATGCCCGGGGTACCAACAATCCCGAGTACCGTTTGGGCTATATCCTGATCGGTGTTGATGATCCTTCCAACGAGGCCGAGGTTCAGGCAGCCCGGGAAAAGGCTGAACGCCTGCGCCGGGAAATTGTCCAGGGCCGGGATTTCCGGGAGGTCGCTGTGGCTGAGTCCGATGCCAGCAATGCCCTGGAAGGTGGCGACATGGGCTGGCGGGCCGAGAGCCAGCTGCCTTCTCTGGTGGCCGACGTCGTTCCGGAGCTACCGGTCGGTGAGCCGTCACCGGTGCTGGAGAACAACAGCGGTTTCCATCTGGTAATGGTGAGAGATAAACGCGGCGGTGAACAGCAGCAGGCCATTCAGCAGCATCGCGTGCGCCATATTCTGGTGCGACCGTCGGAAGCGGTAACCGATAGCGAAGCGGAAGCCAGGATCCGGGACATCTACCAGCAGTTGCAGAATGGCGCCAGCTTCAGCGCCCTGGCGCAGGAGTACTCTGATGACCCGGTGTCAGGTTCGGACGGTGGCAATCTCGGCTGGGTGAGCCGGGGCCAGATGGTTCCGGCGTTTGAGCAGGCAATGCTCAACGCTGATGTCGGCGAGCTGAGGGGTCCTTTCCGGTCCCAGTTCGGCTGGCATATCCTGCAGGTTCAGGAGCGTCGCCAGAAGGATATCAGCGGCGATGTGCGCGAATCGGAAGCCCGCCAGGCGATTTATCGCCGCAAGTTTGAGACCGAGTTGCAGAACTGGCTCCGGGAGATCCGCGACGAAGCGTTTGTCGAGTTCAAGGGTGAGTATGCCGATGAGGCGACCTCCGAAGAAGAGCCGGTTTCCTGATGAGTAAGCCTCTTGTGCTCGCATTGACTGCGGGCGAGCCGGCGGGCATTGGTCCCGAGCTCTGTCTGCAGCTGGCACAGAAGCGACGGACCGCTGGAATTGTGGTGGTTGCAAGTCAGCCGCTACTGGAGGCCCGCGCGCGACAACTGGGTCTGGCCGTGGCATTGGATTCCTGGCAGCCGGGGGAGACTCCCCGGCTGGAAGCGGGGCATTTGTCGGTGTTGCACGTTGATGGCTGTGCCGGTCACCAGCCGGGCAGTCTGGATCCGGCGAGCAGTGCCTATGTGCTCAAGACCCTGGAAATTGCCGGTAAGGGCTGCCTGGGCGGTGACTTTGACGGCATGGTCACGGCACCGGTTCACAAGGGGGTAATCAATGAAGCCGGTATCCCGTTCAGCGGCCATACCGAATTCCTGCAGGCACTCTGCGGCGTCGAACGGGTGGTGATGATGCTAGCCACCGAACAGCTGCGTGTCGCGCTGGTGACCACCCACTTGCCACTAAAGGACGTTTCTGCGGCCATTACCCCGGCGCGTCTGAGCCAGGTGAGCCGAATTCTCGACGCCGATCTGAAAAAGTTTTTCGGCATCGCACGGCCCAGAATCCTCGTGGCCGGGCTTAACCCCCATGCCGGCGAGGGAGGGCATCTGGGCCGTGAGGAGATCGACACCATCGAGCCCACGCTGGAAACCCTGCGTGCTGAAGGGCTGTCTCTGACCGGGCCACTGCCGGCCGATACCCTGTTTACACCCCACTGGCTGGAACAGGCGGATGCCGTCCTGGCCATGTACCATGATCAGGGGTTGCCGGTGCTGAAGTTTCAGGGCTTCGGCCGTGCTGTGAACATCACCCTGGGCCTGCCCATTGTCCGTACGTCGGTGGACCACGGCACGGCGCTTGATCTGGCCGGCACCGGCCGGGCCGACTCCGGCAGCCTGAACACGGCCATCAATGTTGCTGAGCATATGGCCCGGCACCTTAAATCCGTCAACCAAGAGACGCGTTCGTGAGTAACAAAGCCGGCCACCAGGCCAGAAAACGGTTTGGTCAGAATTTTCTGCACGACCCGGGAGTCATTGAGCAGATCATCCGCGCGATTAACCCGAAGCCCGACGATGCCATTGTGGAAATTGGCCCGGGCCTGGGTGCACTTACCGAGGAGATTCTGGCGGTCAACCCGAGGCTGCAGGTTGTAGAGCTTGATCGGGACCTGATACCGGTACTGCGGATCAAGTTTTTCAACTACCCGGACTTTCGCATCCACGAAGCGGATGCCCTCACGTTCGACTTCAGCCAGCTGATGGTTGACCGGCCGCTGCGGATTATCGGTAACCTGCCGTACAACATATCCACGCCCCTGATTTTTCATCTGCTGGGCCAGGCGGGTGTTATCCGGGATATGCATTTCATGTTGCAGAAAGAAGTGGTGCAGCGGATGGCGGCGGTTCCTGGCGACAACAATTACGGCCGTCTGGGAATCATGACCCAGTATTTCTGCAAGGTGCAGCCTTTGTTCGAAGTCGGCCCGGGCGCTTTTCGTCCGGCACCGAAGGTGGACTCGGCCATTGTCCGTCTGGTCCCCCATGAGACCCTGCCAAACCCGGCCAGGGATCTTAAAACCCTTCAGGCCGTGGTCAGGACCGCTTTTAACGCCCGGCGCAAGACCCTGCGCAAGGCGCTCGGTGGCATGGTCTCCGTCGCCCAGCTGCAGAGCCTTGGAATCAATGATGGTCTGCGCCCCGAGAATCTGGCACTGGCCGATTATGTCGCTATTGCCGACCGGCTGGTGGAAGAAAACAGCGCGAGCAAACCGGCAAATGAGGTAAGTGATGACTGACTACGCCATTGGCGATATTCAGGGCTGTTACGATCGCCTGAGAGATGTTCTGGCCATGGTGGATTTCTCACCTTCCCGGGATCGTCTCTGGGTGGCGGGGGATATTATCAACCGGGGGCCCTCATCCCTGGAAACCCTGCGCTACATTGAAAGCCTCGGCAGCTCCGCGGTGGTGGTCCTGGGCAACCACGATCTTCACTTGCTGGCGGTTGCCCTGGGTGGCCACGAGACCCGCCGCAAAGACACGCTGGCTGATATTCTCGAGGCGCCCGATTGCGACCGGCTGATCCAGTGGCTCCGCCAACAGCACCTCTGTGTTCATGATCCGGTCCGGAGTCTGGTCATGGCGCACGCCGGCCTGCCTCACATCTGGTCCGTTGACCGGGCCATGGCCTGTGCCGGTGAGGTCGAAGAGGTAATCCGCGGTAGCGCTGCCAAAGAATATTTCACTCACATGTATGGCAATCAGCCGGAGTGCTGGGACGAGGGACTGGTGGGAATGGACCGCTGGCGGGTAATCACCAACTACTTCACCCGTATGCGGTTTATTGCCGAGGACGGCACCCTGGAACTGGCCACCAAGGAATCCGCCGGCGAGGCCCCGGAAGGCTTTGCCCCCTGGTTCCGATATCCCCGTCAGGACGACACTCGTGTCGTGTTCGGGCATTGGGCGGCGTTGGAAGGCAACACCGGAGTTGACCGTTTCATCGGCCTGGATACCGGCTGCGTCTGGGGCGGTACACTGACCATGATGAACCTGGATTCCGGAGAAAAGATCCACTGTGACTGCTGAATCCGTAAAACCTGCTCCGAGCCGTATTCCGGGCTGGCCGCTGATTTCAGGTGGCTGTCTGGCGTTACTGGCGGTAATGGCCGGTGCGTTTGGAGCCCATGGTTTGCGCGGCCTGGTCAGTGAACGGGGCCTTGAAGTTTTTCAGACCGCCGTCACTTATCAGATGTATCACTCTATTGCACTGATTTTGGCAGCTGTGCTGTCCGGCATGGGGTTGTCCAGAAAACTGCTTGGCTGGGCGGCCGGGTTCTATCTGGCCGGCATACTGCTGTTCAGCGGCAGTCTTTACCTGCTGGTACTGACCGATGTTCGCTGGGTGGGGCCGATCACGCCGATAGGTGGTGGGTGCTTCATGGTGGGCTGGGTACTGCTGATAATGTCCGGAATAGGCCGGAACAGGTGACGAAGACAGAGGTTGAAGAGGCTCATGCAGGTTGATGTAAATGGTGATGCGATGGAGCTGCCGGCAGGCGCTACCATTGCCACGCTGATCGAAAAGATGGCTCTCACTGGCAAACGGCTGGCCGTCGAGGTTAATGAGGACATTGTGCCGCGGAGCCAGCATCCTGAATTTACCCTGAGCGATGGCGACCGGGTAGAAATCGTTCACGCCATTGGTGGCGGCTGACCACAGCCCGCTCCGCAGATGAACCCCCTGCGACCGACGGGGTTCATCCTCCCTGATTCAAGATATCCAGGAACACTATGACAGACAAACTGACAGAGACCCCGGAGCTTCAGCTCCCCGAAGACAAACCCCTCGAAATTGCAGGCCGGGTATACCAGTCCCGGTTGCTGGTTGGTACCGGCAAGTATCGCGACATGATGGAAGCCGGCCACGCCATCGAGACCAGCGGTGCGGAAATCGTTACCGTTGCGGTACGCCGGACCAACCTGGGCCAGAACCCGGATGAGCCGAACCTGCTGGATGTGATTTCTCCGGATCGTTATACCATCCTGCCCAACACTGCCGGCTGCTACACCGCCAAAGACGCCGTGCGCACCTGCAAACTGGCCCGGGAACTGCTGGATGGCCACGATCTGGTCAAGCTGGAAGTGCTGGGCGAGGAGAAGACCCTATACCCGAACATGACGGAAACCCTGGTGGCCGCCGAAGCACTGATCAAGGACGGCTTCAAGGTGATGGTCTACTGCTCTGACGATCCTCTGCTCGCCAAACGGCTTGAAGAGATGGGGTGCATCGCAATCATGCCATTGGGTGCGCCCATCGGCTCAGGCCTGGGGATTCAGAACCGCTATAACATCCGCCAGATTGTTGAGAACGCCAGGGTGCCGGTTCTGGTCGATGCCGGTGTGGGCACGGCGTCAGACGCGACGATTGCCATGGAACTGGGCTGCGATGGTGTTCTTATGAACACTGCCATTGCCCAGGCCAAAGACCCCATCAAGATGGCCAACGCCATGCGCCTGGCAATTGAGGCAGGTCGGGAAGCCTACCTGGCGGGCCGTATGCCCAAGAAACTCTATGCCAGCGCATCGTCGCCCATTGATGGCACCTTTTTCTGAAAAGACTGAAAATGGGGCCGGGTGAAGGCTTTCATCCGACCCCATGTTTACAATAACCGAGGGCCGGCACCGAACGACCAGCCCCGACAACGATAAATCAGAGCGCTGCTGTCCTGCCATGACTGACCAGAAACCCAGTCGCCGCGAGGCGATTCTCCATGCCCTTGTGGAACTCCTGGAGACCGATCCGGGAGCCCGCATCACCACTGCCGGCCTAGCCAAGTCCGTGGGTGTTACCGAAGCGGCCCTTTATCGCCACTTTCCCAGCAAGCGGAAAATGTTCGAGGCGCTTATCGAGTTTGCCGAGGAGGCCGTGTTCTCCCGCTGCCAGGTGATCCTGCAGGAGCAGGAGGACGTGCGGGTTCGCCTCCAGCAACTGGTGCACCTGGTGCTGGTGTTCGCCGAACGCAACCCGGGCCTGTGCTGTGTGCTGACCGGCGATGCCCTGATGGGCGAGAACGACAGCCTGCGTAAACGCGCTTCCCAGTTCTTCGAACGCCTGGAAACCCAGGTGCGCCAGACCCTGAAGGAAGGCGAAATCCGCCAGGGTTTACGCCCCAGAACCAGCGCCGCCCGGGGTGCCGATTATGTCCTGGTTTTCGTTGAAGGCCGGATCCAGCGGTTCATCCGGTCGTCGTTTTCGCGGTTGCCCTCTACCGACTTCGACGAGAGTTGGGGGTTGGTTGCCGAGGGTGTTTGGGGCTGAGGATTGGTGTTGGCCCTCTTTTCTGTAGCCTGAGGCTTGTGGTGCAGGGAATTGGTGGGATTGCCCTGCACAGAACCGCTACGAGCACGTCCATGTGCGCTTGTTTCCGGCCATCCTTGGCCTCCAACATTCTGTGCAGGGCAGTCCCACCAATCCTTTCTGAATAATCAGATATATCGACCTACCAATCTTCCCTTTCAAGTTTCGCGTTATCACCACAGCAAAGTCGGCAGGGGATGGGAACCTTCTTCCCGGAATGTCGACGGCCATGGATGGCCGGCGCCAAGCGCACATGGATGTGCTCGTAGCGGTTCCGGGAAGAAGGTTCTCATCCTCTGCCCGCCCCAGAGCTGGAAGGCTAGGGCCAAAAATCTGCCGGCAAGCACAGCTCTAATCAGTCGTACCCAGAGGCAGACCGGAGAATAGACCGAACAGGCTCCCAGACCGCCGGCGCCGAGATCAGGATATCGCGGCCCCAGAGGTCGGCGGGGTAGCCCTCAGGTACCTCGCTGAAGTGGCCGGCCGTGGCGCCCGCCTCCAGGGCGATCAGGCGGGCGGCGGCGAAGTCCCAGGGGCTGACGTTCTCGTAGTAGATATCCAGTCGGCCACAGGCCACCCAGCAGATATCCAGAGCCGCTGAGCCAATGCGGCGCAGATCGCGGCACTGGTGAATCATGGCATCCAGACGTTTGATCAGAGGCTCAAGGCTGTCCTTGGTATACGGGAATCCGGTGGCGAACAGGGAGTCCCGGGGCACCGTGGCGCCGCTGTGGCGAATGGGACGATTATTCAGGGTTGCGCCTTCCGAACGGGTTGCCCGAAAGGTTTCCCCGGGAAAGGACGCGTGCACGACTCCGGCCTGAACCCGACCTTTTTCCGCGTAGGCAATGGACACTGCCACCTGCGGGTGGCCATAGGCGTAGTTCACTGTGCCGTCAATGGGATCGACGATCCATAGCGGGGTGTCGAGTTGTTCGGCCTGGCTGAGGTCCGGCATGGTCTCCTCGGAGAGGATTCGGTGGCCGGGAAAGCGCTTGCGGATGGCGCCGGTGATGAATTCATCGGCCATCACGTCGGCGTGGGTCACCAGCTCAGTCTGGTGCTTGTAGTCGGTACGCAGGGCATTGCCGTCCCGCTCGCGGCGAATCAGTTCGCCGGCCTCGCGGGCCAGGTTTTCGGCAAAGTCGGTAATCTCGAGCAGAGAAACAGAATCAGACATGGCGCCCCCGTTAATATCCCGTAAGAGAGTGAGGGCGCCAGTCTAACACGGCAGAATCAGAGGCTGTTGAGCCACTGCTCCATCTTGTCCATGGCTTTCACCAGCCGTGGGCAGGCCTGTTTGACGAAATCGTCACCCAGTTCCTGGGCTGCGTAATCACCGCCGGCCAGGTGCAGGGATTCGGCGCCGTCGAAGTCGACAAAAGCCAGGCGGGCGGCCAGATGATCCGGTACGAAACCGAAATCGCTGGCAGGCAAAATGGCCACGCCGGTATTCTCCAGCAGGGCCTGGCAGAAGGCCTGGCTGGTCTTGATGTCTTTCTTGGCCAGCTGTTCCCGGAATCCGGAGAAGTCCGGGAACAGGTAGAACGCCCCTTCTGGCTTCTGCACCACTGCGCCCATCTCGATCAGGCGTCGATGCATGTACTCACCCACCACCTTCAGAACCCGGCGGGACTGTTTGAGGTATTCCTCAATGTCGTCACCACCGTTGAAGGCCGCAATGGCCGCGTGCTGGATGGGGGCGCTGGTGGCGGTGTAGGTTTCGCTGGCGATTATCGCCATCGCGTCCTGCAATGGCCTCAGCTCCCGCGGGAAAATGAAGGTGCCCAGGCGCCAGCCACCTGCGCCGGCCCATTTGGAGAGGCCGGTACTGATAATGGTGCCTTCGGGGTAGTAGCGGGCAATGGATTTGTGCTTGCCCTCGAAGTGTACCTCCCCGTAAATCTCGTCCGACAGCAGGATCAGTTTGTACCTGCGTGCCACGTTGGCGATGGCCAGCAGCTGGTCGTCGGTGTAGGTGCAACCGGTGGGATTGGACGGATAGTTCAGAATCAGGATCCGGGGCCGGGATGGATCGTCGCGGCAGATGATGTCCAGCTCCTCGGCGGTGAGCTGCCAGTTGTTCTCGGCATGGGTCGGCAACCAGTGCACCGAGCGGCCAATAATCCGCGCCTGCGGCGCATAGGATACCCAGCTTGGACGGGGAATCAGCAGGTCACCGTAGTAGGCCAGCTGCAGCATGAACAGCAGCTCCTTGGAGCCCGGGCCGATCAGGACATCCTCCCAGGTGCAACGCATGCGCTCACTGCGGTTGATGTAGCCGGCAATAGCCTCACGTAGGCCTTTCAGGCCCTTGACTGGAAGGTAGTCCTTTTCGTGGGCGTGCTCCCTGAGCGCCTCCACCACGCGATCCGGAACCGGGAAGGGCGACTGCCCCAGTCCGAGCTTGATGATGTCCTTGCCTTCAGATTTGAGCTGGTTGCTCAGTTCGTTGATGCGAAGGGTGGCCGAGGGCTGGATGCCCCGAACGTTCAGGTTGATCGCGAAACGGTGGTCGTTTTGGATGTCCATTGTCCCTGTCTGTTGGTTGGAAATGACCACACCAGTATAGAAAACCCAAACACATCTGTGATGTGCCAGGAGATAGGTGATTGCCGCAGCTCCGGATTAAGCCCAGGGGAATCCGATCCGTTTTCCGCCAGCGCTGATCAGCGCTGGCGGGACTTGATCCAGACTTCCACGCGGCCATTACGGGGACTGCCACTGCCGCCAACGGGCATGTACTGGCCGTAACCGGTATAGGCGACATCCGCAACGCCCACGGTCTGTAATGCCTTCCGGACCGATAAGGCGCGCAGTTCCGAAATCATCTGGGCCCTGAGTTCGTGGCTCTGGGTGTCGGCGAACCCGATCAGCAACAGGTCGTCGGCGGAGCGGCCCTGCTGTTCAAGGTAGTGCTGAACCCGCTGCAAATCCCTGCGGGCCTTGTTGTCTAGCTTTGTCCGGCCTTCGGAAAAGCGGAAGTTGACCGTCAGCCTCTGATAATGACCAGTCAGACGGCGAAAGCTTTCGGGCGTCGAGTCTCCAAATTCTGGCTGCACGGCGATGGGGTTCTGGGAAATGAATCCGGATTGTGCCACCAGGGCCTGGCCTTGTTCGGCGAGGGAAAATTCAATCAGCTCCCTTGCCAGGGCGGGTATCTGATCGCCGGGTGTATACATGAACAGTCGGCGCGATAGCGGGTAATCCTCACTGGCCACGGTCAGCTGGTTGGGCCTGAGGGCAGGTGCATTACCCTCGGAAATGGCCAGCAGTTTACTGTTGCGCACCGACGCCAGACCGGAGAAACCGATGCCCGCCGGATCCTGGCTGACGTCATCGGACAGCTGATCGTTGGATTCGTAGCGTTTGGCAGCCTTGTCCAGTGAGTATTTCTTACCCAGAACCAGAGATTTGAACGTGTCCCAGGTGCCGGAACGATCATCTCTGGCGTAAAGATGAATTGGGCGATCCGGCCCGCCGAGTTCAGACCAGTTGCGGATCTGGCCAGAAAACACCTGGGCCAGGGTGACAATACTCATCTGGCTGACCGGGTTCGATGGGTGAACCAGCACCGCCAGGCCATCAATGGCAATCACGTGCTCGCTTTTCAGGGCGGTCAGGTCGGCGCGGGCACGAAACGTCTCCGCTTCTGATGGTTTGACCGGGCGGGATGAAGCCCAGATATCGGCTTGGCCGGCTTCCAGCGCCTTGAAACCGGTACTCGAACCGTGGGCCGCGATCAGCACGTCCGTGGTCCGGCTGTTCACCGGCGCTGAAACAATCTGCTCGTTTTCCTGCCCCGTCTCTCTCGAGGACACCCTGCCGTTACTTTTTTCTTTCAGATACCCCGTAACCAGCATCGGGGCGAGGGTTGCACCAATGGTATTTGATCCGTGAATTTCCAGCGCATTGGCGGGTACCGGGAGCGCCAGAATGGTCGCAGTGAAAAGACCAGAGAGCCGGCTAATCTTCCGTGTGGGTCGGGGCATTTTAGGAAAAACCTTTGCGGGACAGATGGTTGAAAATGTGGAGGATGCTTCAGAAATGTGACATTTGTGTTTCAGTGGAACGGAAGGCTGGCAGGAATACCGGTGTTTATGTCAAGAAATGTTAATCAGGCCGCGGAGTCCCGGAGCTGCCTGTCTTATAGTGGGGTTTCCGCGGTAACAAAAATAAACACAGCGGGGAGAGGCATATTTCCATGAATGCCACGATATCGGAGCCGGACCAGTCTCTGGTTCGGTCCGTCCCAACACTGCCGCTTGCGAGAGTGCTTCTCGTTGATGACCACGTCCTGTTCGCCCAGGGTTTGGCAGGACTGATGCAGCAGGAGAGGCTGGCCACAACCGTCACGACGGTTGCAACAGTGGAGTCCGCTGCCGATTTGCTGGCCCATGGGGATGACTTTGAACTGGTCCTGCTGGACATTGCACTGCATGGCGAAACCGGCCTGGCGCTGTTACCCAGGTTGGCCGGCCAGAGGAAAAGGCCTCCGGTGGTCATTATTTCCAGCAGCGAGGATGAGAATACCGTTAGGGCCGCAAGAGCAGTTGGGGCGAGCGGATTCCTCGCCAAATCAGCGGGGCGGTCCGCCCTTGTAAGCATGGTTCAGGCGGTCACCCGGGGAGAGGGCTATTTTCCCGGGGGTGTCCAACCGTTGGGGCGACACATGCCACTGACCCCCAGGCAGATGGATGTGCTGGTTCTGCTTGCCCAGGGTTTCCCCAACAAGCGGATCTGCCAGAGCCTGGATCTTACCGAGCACACGGTGAAAACTCACCTCAAGGCGATTTTCAGCCAGCTGGGTGTTCACAACCGGACCGAGTGTGTGAGCCTGGCCCGGGCTCAGGGCTGGCTGTGATGACGGCAGGGAGTTGCACCCAGAATGTCGAGCCCCGGCCCGTTTCGGTGTCCATGCCGCAGTTGCCCTGCATAAGTGCAGTGAAGTCTCTCACGATAGTCAGGCCGAGTCCGAGGCCGGGGCAGTCGCTTCGTCCATGGCCTCGCACATAGGGCAAAAACAATGTGTCCTTCAGTGCTGCCGGCGCACCTGTTCCGTTATCCGAGACACACACCCGGACCTGCTGACCGTTGATGCCGGCAGAAATCTCGATAACAGTGCCGCTGCTGTGTTCCACCGCGTTGAATGCCAGATTCTGCAGCACTCTCAGCAGCAGACCTGGATCGGCCAGGACCTTGAGGTGGCCGGATTGTTGGTCTATCCGAAGTTCGACATCCCGGCTCCCCATGGCATCGGTCATCAGATCTCCCAGGTCCCGGAAAACCGGTGCCAGGGACACCGCCTGAATGTCTGGCTGGATCATGCCCTCGCTCAGCCTGGCGCTATCGAAAACAGTGCCAAGCAAACGGCGGAGATGCCGGATCATGTCTTTCAACTGAACCGTCGCCGGATGCTGACCCGCCTGCCCGTGAGCCGGAGAGAAACTCTCCAGGGTGATATCGATGACATTGAGTGGCTGGCGCAGGTCATGACTGGCAGCGGTGATCAGCTCCGTTTTTCGCCGGCTTTCATCCCGGGTAGCCTGATGCATCAGATCCAGCAGCTGGCGGTCAAGAAAGTGCGCCCGGTGGCGGTAGTCGCTGCTCCAGGCCCCGACCATACCGATGGCGTTTGCGGTCAGCAGGAAAAACAGGTTGCTCAGAACAGCGGGGTGCGCCGTGCCGGCCCAGAGCTCGGTCAGCAGATAGCTGATGATCAGCACCAGGGACACCAAAGACACACTGAAAAACGGCAGTCCCATGGCAAAATAGCCAAACATCAGCATCAGGATCATGCCTTCGTAGGGTAGGGCGAAGTCCAGCTGCCGAGCGGCGCCGATAATGGCCACCACAGTGAGTCCACCCAGCAGATACGCCAGCGTGTAGATGCGCTCAAACTGTCGATCGGAGGGCGTGGGGCGATAGGCCAGCCAGACCACCAGAGCTATCAGCGGGCAGGTGACAGCCAGCCGGATGGTCACCGTGATCCGTGCCAGTTCGGAGGGCAGCGTGAGCAGGTCCATGCCGGCATAGATCAGGAACAGTACCAGGCCGGCAACCGAAACGGGTCTGGCTCGCAGTCGGATCAGCGCTGCCCGGTTCTGTCGGTAAGTGTCCTCAAGAGCTGGCGCAAAACGCAGATTAAGGAATCCGGCGGCCTGTTGTTGTCTGATTTGCTCGGCATTCATGACCGTGTCCCGATAGCGGGCAAGTCTGCGGATTGTACCCGGCCCGGGCCGGCACTTTCGCGAGCCCGGGCACATTCCGGTCAACTGTTGCCCAGCATTCTCAGACGTGCCCAGGTTCGTTCCTGTTGGTCGGGGAAGTGGTGCTCCAGTAGCGCTTTCTGATAGGTCTCAAGATCCTGCTCTGTGAGCCCGGAAGCCGCCTGCTGGTCCAGGGTTTCCCGGAACGTCTGGAAGCGCTGGTCGAATCGCTCCCGATCTTTCAGATAACTCACCACCTCGCCGGCATCTTTGGCATCCAGACCCAGCTCTGAAAGCCTCTGACCGGCTTCCTCCGGAGAGTCGGCGGAGGCGATGGCGGCCACCCGTGCCTGTTGCTGACGGGTGCTGGCGTGAAGCTGCTCTTCGGTAGCCTGCATGGCCTCCGGTAACTGGTTACGGTGCCACTCAATCAGGGCCCGCTTGCCCTGGTCGCTCAGATCCTGCCGTTGCTGTATGGCGAGGGCCGCGAGTGTGTACTCACTGTAGGCCTCTTCCTGCCCGAAGAAGGCAGTGTGCACATTGGCGTCGAACGAAGCCTGGCGGAGTTCCTTCAGCTTTGTCAGAGCATCACCCAGAGCCGAAAGCTGATAGGCCGGGTCTCCCCGTCGTGCCGGATCCAGCCGGGTTTGCATGACTGTCAGGGCCGCCTGTTTATAGGCCAGATACTGGTCCAGCAGCGCCAGGGCCTGGTCGGCCGCCGGACTGGGTAAATGGCTCTCGGCCATCTGCTGAATCTGACCGATGGCGACTTCTGGTGGCACTTCTCCCACAGCGCTGAGAAAGTAGTCGAAAAAGTCGCGAATCTGCAGATTGATGATCAGCTGGCCGTTTCCGTCTGCCTGCAAGGCACCGTCGATGTCAGTGCCGGCCAGTGAACGCGCGAAAGGTTCTGGTCCCAGCGACTCCGGAGTTGTGGCGTTCACCGGTGGTTCGCCGTTGTCAGCGATCACAGGTTTGGTTCCCGGCCTGGATGGTGCGGAAACGGATTTGGTGGCCCTGGCGGAGGCCTCGGCAACCGGAGCCGAGGTGCCCGCTGTGGGCTGGAGCGTCCCGGTCAGGCCATACCAGAGAACACCGCCGGCCAGAGCGGCCGACAGTGCTCCGGGAAACAGCCATCGACGCGTTCCGATGGATGTCCGTGTCATGGTTACCTCACAGCCCGCGGTTTTGCAGACGGTTGGCCTGGGTGCGATAGAGCGTGACCGGGTTGGTCCAGAGTGACCGTGCGCCCAGCAGGTGGTTGATGGCATCGACATGGTTCATGTCGTAGTGGGTGCCAATCACGTTCCCCATCATGGTGGAGCAGACACCGACCAACCCGTCGTTCGGTTCACTGCCAAAGGCCAGGGCGGTAATGCCCAGGAACGGATCGGTAATGTCAAAGACATTGGTCCACACACCGCGGCCGGTCCAGGAAAAGAACTTGATGCGATTGCCATTGATCCAGATGTCCTCGCTGGTACCGGCGCAGGCGTTCCGGTTGACACCTTTCCAGCCCAGCGCGTCGTTCAGGCTGGTGGTGCCGGGTGTGGTCAGTGTCTCCAGGGCGGCCAGGCCATTCTGAGGGTTATCGGCGCCGGACAGGGCATTGACCAGATCGCCAAGTGCATTGGCAATGGCGTTTGCCCCGCCTTCCACGTAACTGCCCGGTGGCAGGATGCCCCGGATCACATCGGCCACCCGGGAGCCTTTGTTCACCCCGTCGATGGAAGTGATAGACGCAATCCGGTGTGGAATCAGGGCGGCGGCCACCCGGGACGTGGGAGCTCCCTGGCTGTGGGCCATGAGATTTACCCTGGCATGGCCGAGGCTGTTGATGTAGTTGGCCAGTTGCTGGCCCCGTTGTTCACTGCTGTTTACAAAGGAAACGCTGGCGGTATAGACCTTCGCCCCGCTGCGTTCCAGGTTCCAGGGGATGGTGTGGAAGTAGTTGATCAGCCCACCGAGGGTGTTGAATCCGGTCACGCCATGGACCAGCACAATCGGATGGCGGGTCTGGGTATAGCCGGCGTGGCTGAGAAACGAGGCGGACAGCAAGGCCAGCCCCAGCATGATTACTGCGGTGAATCGGGTACGCATGGTTGACTCCTGTTGTTTTTGTTGACGGCAGCACAAGGCAGCCGACGGTCGTCGATGCGCGGTCGATTATTGGTTCAAAACGAATGAGGGGGAATCGCCCAAATGGGTGAGGGTAGGCAGACTGCGTATTCAGGGGAGCCGGTGAGGCTCCAGCTCCATATGCTCAATACGCTGGCCCAGCATGATGATCCGGCCGGTATAACGCTCCTCGCCTGTGGAGGTGAAATCGAACAGGAAACGGCGCCAGACCCGGAGCCGGCCCTGGTCATCGCGCTTGAACCAGAGCCCACGAAGAAAAACGGCGTCGTCCAGAAGCATGACATCCATGGTCTTGCAATAGCGGCGGGCGGCCTGAAGCACAGAATCCTTGATGGCTTTGGCGCGCCACCAGTACCAGATGGCGAATCCGGCCACAAACAGCCAGAACAGGGTTCCAAGAGTCACGGTAACGGCGATCTTCCACAGTCGTCAGGGGTTAGACCGCCAGACTACCCTATTGAACCGGCTCGGGGAATCGTCGTTCGACCTTTGATGACGGAACCGGTACCAGTTGATCACATAACATCTGCAGGAAATGACTGGTCAGCAGTTGGGCCTGATCGACGTTATTGCCGAGGTGTTCCGACTCCTCCCGGGCATTTTCGCTACTCTGGACCGAACGGTTGCCAAGCTCCAGAAGCCGCTCTGCCTGTCGTTCCACCTGAACACTCAGGGCGGCCTGTTGCTCGGTCGCGCCGGCTACCTCATGGGTGCAGGAGGTAATGACATCGACATCCCTGAGGGTCGCCTCCAGCGTTTCGCTGGCTTCACCCGCGATGCCGGCGGTCTGCTCACAGCTGCGTGTCCCGTTATTGATCACCTCAACCACATCCTGGGTTTCGCTCTGCAGAGCGCCGATCATCTCATCAATCTTTCGGGTTGATTCGTGGGTGCGCAACGCCAGTCCCCGGACTTCATCGGCCACCACGGCGAAGCCACGGCCGGAATCCCCCGCACGGGCGGCCTCGATGGCAGCATTCAGGGCCAGCAGGTTGGTCTGCTCCGCGATGTCCGAGATCACATCCAGAACCATCCCGATAGCATCGCTTTTTTCCGACAGCGCCTGCATGCGGTCATTGGCGACGGACAGCTGGTCCCTCAGCTCGGAGAGTGACCGGTTCATGGCTGTCATCTGGCCGCGACACTGACCAGCGGACTGCCGAGCATCGTCGGTTGCCTCATGGGTGCGGGCGGTCAGTTCACTGACCCGACGAACGCTCTCAGCCAGTTCCTCAAAGGCCCGGGTTATGTCCTGGAGGTCATCCTGCTGGCTGCGGATGCTGGCCACCGAATTGGTTACCCACTCGACGGTTCGCTGTTTCCGGCCATGGAGCGTGCCGACATTGGCATGCATGCGGGCGGAAACTGCCCGCAGCACCGCATCCCGTTTCTGCCGGTCGAATTCGATCCAGGCGCTTTCATCGCGGCGCCCGGTATAGACCCAGGGCATGGCGGGGTGAGCTTCGCAGCAGGCCGCCCGGGCGCTGCGCATCATCGGCAGGGTAAGCCAGAACAGGGCCGCGAAGACGGACAGCACCAGGCCCTGAATGACCAGCATATGCGGCAGGGTCAGCTCGGCCAGGCCAAACCCCAGAATGGCGGATGCCAGCATTCCGTACAGGCATCCAAGCTTTAGTGCCAGTGGCGGGCTGACGGCCAGGTACCGTCGTGGCACCTTGCCCCGGTTCCAGGCTGTATACAGTTTCTCGGCCCGGGCAACCTGATCCGGCCTGGGCCGGGTTCGGACCGACTGGAACTCAACAATCTCGCCGTCCTTCCGGATCGGGGTCACAAAGGCGTCCACCCAATAGTGATCGCCATTCTTGCAGCGGTTCTTGACGATACCGCGCCAGGATTCCCCCGAGCGAATGGTTTGCCAGAGATTCTCGAAGGCACCCGGTGGCATATCCGGATGTCGGATCAGGTTGTGTGGCTGTCCGACCAGTTCGTCAATTGAATAGCCAGCCACTTCGGCAAACTCTTCATTGGCGGCGGTGATCTTGCCACGCAGGTCAGTGGTGGTGATCAGGTGGTAGTGGTCCGGGTATCCCCGTTCTTTTTGACTGACGGGTTCGTTGATTCGCATGAAGTATCCTTGCCTCGGTAACGGTGCTTGTCTTGTTCATTAACTATCGACTGCCCGCGGTCTCTTCGATATCCGGTTATTGCAATAATTGAATACTCCTTCACGTTTTCTTGTGCTTTCGTCGTAGCCCCGGCGTTTTTGCAATATATGGCTAGGTTGGCGACAGATACGCCTTATGCTGGTTCATGGAACTGGTCCGACCAGGTTCAGAAACTGCTGGAAGGGAGTGAGCAGTGCATGCAGGAAGTACAACAACAAGATTTCAGAGCCCTGGTGGAGCACCATCCCAGGGCAATCATGCTTTCCACGACCGAACCCAGGATAGCCTACGTTAACCGGATGTTCCGCTCAGTAACCGGATTCCAGGTCGAAGAGGTTGTGGGCCAGACACCGTCAATCCTGAGCTCGGGGCTGCATTCACCGGAGTTTTACCGCGCCATGTGGGATAGTCTCGAGCGTCACGGGCGCTGGGAAGGCCTGATATGGAACCGGCGCAAGAATGGCGAGACCTACCCGCAGTGGTTGACGATCTACCCCGTGGAGCACGATAACCGACGGCTTTATGCTGGCGTTTTCATGGACGTGGGTGACGTTGCCGCCAGCAATGAGCAACTGGCGTCACTGGCCTATTATGATCCGCTCACCGAACTGCCCAACCGTTCACTGTTTCAGGAGTTCCTCAAAGCCCGTGTCTCCCAGCGGGATCGGGAAAATCGCCGTTTCGCGGTGCTCTATGTAGACCTTGATTTCTTCAAATCGGTTAATGACCTGCATGGCCACGATTGTGGCGACCGGGTGTTGCAGCAGGCGGCTTTGTGTATCCAGAGCGTGTTGAGGCGGGGCGATGTGGTTGCGAGGCTTTCGGGCGACGAATTCGCGGCCATCATCGAGTTACAATTCGATGATGACCTCGATGGTGTATGCCAGCGCATGACGCAGATTTTCCGGGCGCCGGTGGTGGTTGATCAGCGTGAGTATTTTCTTTCCGCTTCGGTCGGTGCGGCAGTGTATCCGGACCATGGCCGGACCGGCGCAGAGCTGCTGCAGAATGCCGATCGGGCCATGTATACCGCCAAACTGGCGGGGCGGGCCTGCTATCGGATATACAGCGCCGCAGATACGGAGCAGGGACGATACAAACAACGCTTGTCGGAAGCCCTGATTGCCTCACTGAAGACCGCTCCGGAGGAATTCAGTGTGGTTTATCAGCCCCAGTATCATCTTGCCTCCGGCCAGATAGCGGGACTGGAAGCACTTCTGCGCTGGAACCACCCGGAATTTGGCCCGGTGTCGCCTTCAGATTTTGTGCCGATTGCCGAGCATCGCGGCCACATCCATGAGCTCACGGAACATCTGGTGCGCTGTGTGCTCGCCGACCTCCCGGATTCCGCCGGCTGTTTGCGGCCAGGCCTTCGCCTGGCGATCAATATTTCCGCTCGCCAGATCACCGATTCCCGCCTTGAACTCCTGTTGGCCCCACTTTTCGAGCGCATTCGCCGGCTTGGCTGGCTCTCTGAAATCGAGATCACCGAAACCCACCTGATGCATCTGTCCAGGCAGTGCCTGGACCGGCTTCGGGAATTTGGTGAGGAGGGGGTGGTTGTTGCGATTGACGATTTCGGTACCGGTTATTCTTCGTTGGCATACCTGCATACCTTGCCGGTTCAGGTGCTCAAGATTGACCGGCAGTTTACCCGGCGCCTGGGTGGAAAATCCCGGGATTCGCGGATTGTTTCTGCGATTCTGGGCATTGCCGATGCACTGGAGCTCGAGGTGGTGGCGGAGGGCATTGAATACGAGGAGCAGTATCAAAAGCTGCGTGAGTTGAAATGTCACCGGGGCCAGGGGTTTCTGATGGCCAGGCCGTCGCCCTGGCACTCGTTGAATGGCGCCTTAATTGACCAACATCAAGAAAGTGAAAAACAAACATCGGGCTGAACCGGTTTTGCAAAATCTGGCTAGGTGAATGGGGGCAACTGCTCTAAAAGTGGGGCCACAACCATTTCCCCTGAGACCCTATGCGACACATTTCGCCAAAGCTGGAACTTGATGCCTATCTGCGACTCAACCGGGCCTCGCTCGGTGAGTGGCTGGCCGCTATTCGCGAAATTTCCGGTTGTAATGATGTGGAGTGCCGGTTGCACAGGGGCACCGGTCAGGTAGGCGCCTTGTCCGCCCTTGGCTCGGACCGCGGAACGGTGGTTTGTGTCTACGCCAGCCAGGCTATGGACATTACCGGGTGTCGGTCAGCCGACCCTGTTCTTCTGTTGCCCCGGGCCGGAAGCGTGGAGATTTCCCGCCAGAATGGCCCCTGGCAGGCCCTGGAACATCTGGCGCTTGCCCGCCCGACCGACCGGTTCCATCTGCGCTTGCACGGGGACAGCCAGGTTCTCATTCTCAGGCCGTCGTCCGGGGTTTTTGACGGACTGTTCCGGGGCGAACCCAGCCAATACCTCCCTGCCTGGGAGGCTTTGATTACCTGCTATCTCCATCGCGCGCCGTTTTTCCGTAACGATTTGGATGCCCGGGCCATGACCAACCAACTTTTCTGCCATCTGGCGGCGATCGTTGAAGATGGGGCGTCGCCTTCGTGCGGATGTCCGGAGCTGGACCGGCGTCTGCTCAGGGCGATCGAGAAGATCCAGTGGGAGCCGGATTGGAACTTCAATCTGCAGGAACTGGCCAGCTATTCGGGCGTCAGCGAGCGTAACCTGTATTACCTGATGAAACGGGAAACCGGTATGACTCCCTATCGGTTCTACCAGCGCAACCGACTGATGCGGGTCCGGCACCGGCTGGTGGACTGCCAGTGTGAGGTGCCCCACATCTCCTGGTATGCGGCCGACGAGGGCTTTTCCCATCTTGGCCGGTTTGCGGCCCTGTATCGCGATCACTTCGGGGAGCTGCCCAGTGAAACCGTACAGTGGCGCCGCAACCTTCAGCAACGGGAGCCCGTTCCGGCGGAAGCTTCGGCACTGGCCTGAATCCGGCCACAAAAAAGCCCGGCTCACTCAGCAGTGGCCGGGCTTTTTTGAGAGTCGGCTTCAGTGCGCCGTTGCCGGCTTATCTACGTCGCCAGATTCGTCCGAATACTCGTCGGCGGCTGAACTGTGATGATCACGTCCCAGCAGGATATAGAACGCCGGCAGTACAAAGATGGTGAACAACGTACCGATGCCAAGACCTGCACTGATGGTCAGGCCTATGGCAAAGCGGCTTTCCGCCCCCGGTCCAATGGCAATCAGCAGCGGCACCATGGCAAAGATCAGCGCCAGGGACGTCATGATGATCGGCCGAAGGCGGATGGCGGCGGCCTCAATCACGGCATCGATCTTGTTCAGCCCGCGGTCTTTCTGCAACTGATTGGCGAACTCGACAATCAGGATGCCGTTCTTCGACACCACGCCAATCAGCGTGATCAGACCCACCTGGGTGTAGATGTTCATGGTGGCAAAGCCAAGCACGATGAACGCCATGGCACCGGCCACCGACATAGGCACGGAAACCAGAATAATGAACGGATCGCGCCAGCTTTCGAACTGGGCGGCCAGCACCAGGTAGATCACCAGCAGCGACAGGAAGAAGGTCACCATCAGGGCGCTGCCCTGGGTGGCCAGCTGCCGGGTCTGGCCGGTGTAATCGTAGCTGAATCCTTGTGGGAATACGTCAGCCGCGGTCTTTTCCATGTAATCCATGGCCGTACCCGCTGCCACACCGGGCATAACAACCCCCTGCAAAGTCAGTGAGTTCTGCTGGTTGAACTGGGTCCGGTTGGACGGCTCGACGTCGTGGCTGAAGCTTATAACGCTGCCCAGGGGCACCAGCTCACCTGAGTCGGCGCGGATCTGGTAGTCATTCAGCTTCTGTTCGTCCAGACGGAATGTCTGGTCTACCTGAGGAATTACCTGGTAAGACCGGCCTTCCATGTTGAAGCGGTTGATGTAGCCACCGCCGAGCATGCTGGCCAGCGCCTGGCCGACGTCCTGCATGGACAGGCCAAGGTCCGCCACGCGATCCCGGTCTACATTGATCCGCGTCAGTGGTTTGTCGAAGTTGATGGACTTCTGCAGGAACATGAAGTTGCCACTGCCCATGGCCTTGCCAAGAAGCTGATCGGCTACCTGGTTCAGCTGCTCGTAGCTGTTACCGGTGGTGATCACGAACTGGAACGGCAGACCACCGCCGGAACCGGGCAGGGACGGACGGGGGAACACCGCGGTTTGCAGTCCGGTCACCTTGCTGAGCTCGGCAGCCAGCTTGGGCTGGACTTCAAACTGGGAAATCTCCCGCTGGCTCCACGGCGCCATCTTGAAGCCGCCAAAGACGGCATTCGGGCTGGTGATACCGATAATCATGAAGTCTTCTTCGTAGCCCGGCACTGTCGACATCCGGTTCTGGATCTCGTCGCCATGCTCCTGGAGGTAGTTCAGGGTCGCTGTTTGGGGCCCAAGTCCCTGGTAGAAAAGAATGCCCTGGTCTTCGGTGGGTGCCAGCTCACTCTGGCTCATCATCACCATGAAGTAGATCGAGCCCAGCACTACCACCGCAAAGAACACGACCACGGATTTGGTCTGCATCAGGGAAGCCAGCGCGGACTTGTAGCCACGCGACAGTCCGTTGAAGGTGCGCTCCACCACCTGCTCGAACCGGCCCGGATTGCCGTGGGGCTTGAGTACTTTACCCGACAGCATGGGGGACAGGGTGAGGGCGACAATGCCCGAGATCACCACCGCACCGGCCAGGGTGAAGGCGAATTCGGTAAACAGGGAACCGACCAGGCCGCCCATAAAGCCGATCGGGGCATACACAGCCACCAGTGTGGTGGTCATGGCAATTATGGGGGTGGCCATTTCCCGGGCGCCGTTAATGGCCGCCTGGAAACGCGATTCGCCTCGCTCAATGTGCCGGTGCACGTTTTCCACCACGATGATGGCATCATCCACCACCAGGCCGATGGCCAGTACCATTGACAGCAGCGTCAGCAGGTTCAGGGAGAAACCGAACGTCAGCATGACGAAAGCGCCACCGATCAGTGACAGAGGCACGGCGACCGAGGGCACCACGGCGGCCCGAAGCGAGCCCAGGCAGAGAAACACCACTACCAGTACGATGACCAGCGCTTCCAGAAGAGTCTTGATGACTTCGTTGATCGAGTCTTCGATGAAATCCGAGGCGTCATACGCGAGACGTGCGTTCAGGCCGGAAGGAAGCTGGCTTTTGATGCCCGGCATCTCCGCCTTCACCAGACCGGCGACGGTCAGCGGGTTGGCGCCAGGGGCCAGCTCGATGGCCACATAGGTGGCCGGCTGGCCTTTGTACAGGGCCAGCTGATCGTAGGTCTCCGAGCCCAACTCAACCCGGGCAATGTCCTGCAGGCGGATCTGTGAGCCTTCATACTGTTTGACCACCAGGTTGCGGAACTTGTCCGGATCGGCAATATCCGTGTCACTGGTCATGCTGATTTCGGTGTAGGTGCCTTTGGTATTGCCAACCGCTGCCTGATAGTTGTTGGCGCGCAGTTTGGCCACAACTTCCTGGGGCGTCATGTCCACGGCCGCCAGCCGCTCCGGATTCAGCCATACCCGCAGGGCAAAAGTTCGTCCCAACAGTTCCGCCTTGCCAACGCCGGGCAGCGCCTGCAGCTTGGGCTGCACAACCCGGGTCAGGTAATCGGTAATCTGCGGTACTGCCAGCTCCTCACTGTAAAAGGCAATGTACATCAGGGCCGTGGAGTCACCGGTGGTGGAGGTGATCACCGGGTCCTGAGCCTCGGCGGGCAGCACGTTGCGCTGGCTGGCGACCTTGGCCTGGATTTCCGCGAGCGCGGCGTTGGCGTCGTAGTTCAGCTCCATCTTGGCCTGGATGGTCGAGACACCCTGGGAGCTGGTGGACGTGAGGTAATCGATACCACTGGCTTCGGCGATGGCCTGTTGCAGAGGCGTGGTGATGAAGCCCTTGATCAGATCCGAACTGGCACCGGGATAGGCCGTGGTAACGGTAACCGTGGTGCTTTCCAGTTCCGGGTACTGCCGGATCTCCATTTCCATGGCAGCCCGGGCGCCCAGCAGCAGGATGAGCAGGCTGACCACCGTCGCCAGTACCGGGCGGTGGATAAATATGTCAGTGAATCGCATTACTCGGACGCCTCCTGCGGTTGCTCATCCTTCTGGATCTCGACCTTCTGGCCATCGCGGAGACGCAGAAGACCCTTGGCAACTACGGTTTCACCCGCCTTGAGCCCGGAAAGTACCGCTGCCCGGGTGTCACGGGTTTCACCGGCGGTGATGGTCCGGCGGCTCACGGTCAGATCGCCCTTGTCGTTTTTCTCAACCACAAAGACAAAATCGCCGTACGTGTTATAGGAAATGGCTGTGCGAGGCACCGTGACGACCTCTCTGTCTTCCGGTTGCCGGGTCTGGATGGTCGCGAACATGCCCGGCCGCAGGTGATTCTGTGGGTTGGCCAGGGTGGCACGAATGCGCACCGTTCGGGTCTGTGGATTGATCGAGGTGTTGATGGCACTGACCTTACCTTCGAAGGTCTGTTCCGGCACCGCTGCCACGGTGGCTATCACCGGATAGCCTGTGGCGACACTCGGCAGGTCCTTTTCCGACAGGGTGTAGTCGACGTAAATCGGGTCCAGCATGTTGATTTCAACAATGGGCGTGCCGGTGGGGATGTACTCGCCCTGATCCACCATCCGGATACCCAGGGTGCCATCGAACGGCGCTCGGATGATCTTTTTGCTCAACTGCGCTTCAGCCTCGTTCACCCGCGCTCTGGCCGCATCATAATTGGCCTTGGCCTGGTCGTATTGGGACTGGGATACCGCGCGCTTGGGCAGCAAATCGGCAATGCGCTCGAATTCCTGTGCCGCCAGTTGTGCCTCGGCCCGACGGGTGCGCAGGGCGGCTTCATCGATTTCCGCATTCAGACGAACCAGCACGTCGCCCTGTTCAACGGTGTCGCCGGACTCGAAATTGATCTCCTCAATAACGCCGGGCACTTCGTTCGCAACCTCGATACCATTGACCGCCTCAACGCTTCCCACCGCCTTGATCGCGGGTGTCCAGCTCTCGTTTTTGGCATCGGTGGCGGAAATCAGGGTTGCCGGCTGGGGCTTGGACATCTGCTCTTGCATCTGGCCAAACTGGTAGAACTTGTAGCCAAAGATGCCCCCGAGCACCACGCCGAGGAAAATGATGACAATGAGAAAGCGGGAAGCGGTACGCATAGTTCAGGTCCTGGAAGTCAGTGTCCGGTCCGGGCGGCGATGCAATGATTGGTAAAAAAATTAAGGGAGGCTGACGATCTGCGGTCCCTTGCCGATCCATTGCGCGACGACAGACTGTTTGAATACGGGAATCATTCATGTTTGACGAAGCATAGCATCCTACAAAATTCAGAGTGCTGTTGTCATCGGGTTGTAAGTATTTCTAGCTAGATTCCGGCTTGGCCGGTCTTGACAAAAGTCATAGCGGTTTCTGCGCCTGCCTGTTTTCAGCAGCCGCACTGGTAATATACCAGGCTTCGGTGACAGAATTACGACGTTACTCAAGGTAAGGATCAACCATGCAGTGGATTCTTGGAATCGCTTTGGCGGCAGCCGTGTTTGTGATTCTGAAGCAGTGGGGCGCGCTATCCGCCGAGAAAAAGAAGGCTGCCACCTGGAAAGTGGTACTGGTTGTGGGTGCCGCCCTCCTGGTCTTTATGGTTCTTACCGGCCGCATCCATGTTCTGACTGCCGCCGTGGCAGCGGTGATTCCGCTCCTGCGCAAACTGCCCGCCCTGCTGAAGTACGCGCCTGCCATCAACCGGATGTTTGCGGGTGAACAGCAGGAGCGGAGCCGCGGGTCGACTCACCGGCAGTCCGAGCCGGGCGCCAACCTGAACAGCCAGATGTCGGCGCGCGAAGCCTGCGACATCCTCGGAGTAAAAGCCGGCTGTTCCGAGGAGGAGATCGTGATGGCCCATCGCCGGCTGATGCAAAAACTTCACCCCGACCGGGGCGGTAACGATTACCTGGCCGCCAAGCTGAATGAGGCGAAGCAGGTTCTGCTCGGTAAGCGCAATGCCTGAACTCAGGGCAGAAGCTCGACCCTGACCTCAAAACTGCGGTTGTCCGAGCGGCTGCTGTTCACCTGATAGGTAATTCCGCTGCGCTCCCGAGTCGAACTGGTTGTTGTGCTTCCAAGCGAGACCCACTGGCCCGGCTCGACCCTGCGAACGGTGACAACCGCTTCGGTCTCATAGCCATCCAGGCTGGCTGGATCTTCTTCGAAAGATACGATGCTCAGTTCAACCGCCTGGTCGGAAATGACCTGGGGGCTTACCAGGAACCCGCTCCGGGTTTCGACCTGTTCCAGGAAGGCGGCCGGGTTCCGGCCACCCCGAACCGCGACCGGAAGCGTCCGGATCTGGCCCGAGGTAATGTGGGCTGATTGACCATCCTGCATAGCCAGTGTTCTCTCCTGAGAACTGCCTGTACTGGTAACGCGGCGCTGTGCCGAAATTTCGGCCTGACTTCCGGACGCTGAAATCCCCGCGCCTGTCTGCTTGCCTCCCGATTCGGTTCGGGAGCGCACCGTAATCCGGAGCTGAACCGGGGCCACGTCCAGGGTCTCAACAAGCCGTCCGATTTCATCCAGCAGGGCCGGGTCTCCGCGGACTACCAGTTGCTGACCCCGGGCTGTCACCGCCACCGGTGCCTGCTGGTAAAGCTGGCTGATCTGGGCTGCCACATCCTCACCGGTACGATTGTTGAGTTGATAAGCCCGGGTTTCCGCCTGGGCAAAAGCCTGGCTTGAGAGCAGCCCAACGAGGGCGGCCAGGGCCAGAAAAAGGGAAAATCGTCGAGCCGTAATGATCATTGATTGCTCCCAACGCTGCGGCCGGTGATGAAAAAACTCCGGCACACGGGTTGCCAAGTTGAAAACCAGGGGTATATATTGAAAAGCATGAAGACGACACACGCGACCTGTCAATTGAATGTTCTGCAAGCTTTCGGCGCCAAGCCGGCGGCGGCAGTCGCTGCTGTGTTTTTCTGGTGGTTTGGTTATGGCTTTTATTTTAGCCAGAGCCGGGGCCGCCCATAGGATCTTCATCGAACGAATAACGAGGAAGGCAGCCCGGCAGAAAACCCAGGCTGCCACCGGACTCGAAAAGCCCCGACTGGTAGCCCAGCCGGGGCTTTTTTGATTCTGACGCAGGGAAACGGGAACACCGACATGAACATGCCCTTGAACACCGAACTGACAGATCATTCCGCGGAGTCCACGGCTCGGCACCGACACGAAGTTGCTCTGCCGGCGCCGGCAGAACTGAAACAACAGATGCCGGCCAGCGACTTTCTCGTTCGGCAGGTGAGTGAGCAAAGGCAGGCGATCCGGAAAATCTTACGGGGCTCCGATGACAGAACCCTGATCGTAATGGGGCCCTGCTCCATCCATGACGAAGTGGCCGCCCTGGAATACGGGGAAAAGCTGAAAGCGCTGGCCGATGCTGTCAGTGACCGGTTCCTTATCGTCATGCGGGCGTACCTGGAGAAGCCCCGTACCACGGTCGGCTGGAAGGGTCTCCTGTACGATCCCGAGCGGACCGGAGCGGGGGACTTGAATGAGGGGCTGCGTCGTTCCCGTCGCCTGCTGCTCAATCTCGCCGCCATGGGGCTGCCCCTGGCGACTGAAGCATTGAGTCCCTTTGCCATGGACTACCTTGGAGATCTGGTGAGCTGGACCGCGATTGGTGCCCGTACCACCGAGTCACAGGTTCACCGGGAGATGGTCAGCGGCCTGCCAATGCCGACCGGCTTCAAGAACGGCACCGATGGCGGTATTGCCGTGGCCACCAATGCCATGAAATCTGCTTCCCATTCTCACCACCACCTGGGTGTGTCCGCCACCGGCGCGCCGGTGATGGTGACGACCCGGGGCAATCCCGACACCCACCTGGTCCTGCGCGGTGGCCGAGGCCTCACCAATTACGATGCGGGAAGCATTGAGCGGGCAGTCAGCTCGCTGACGCAAGCCGGATTGTCCACGGCAGTGATGGTGGATTGCAGCCATGACAATGCCTGCAAGCAGGCCGAGCGTCAGCTGGATATCGCCCGGGAGGTCATGGCCCAGCGCCTTGCCGGCAACCGGCATATTCGTGGGTTAATGCTGGAAAGCTTCCTGGAACCGGGCCGCCAGGACGATGGCGAAGAGCTGCGATACGGCTGCTCAATCACCGATCCGTGCCTGGGATGGGCTCAGACGGAGGCTCTGATCCGCTCACTGTAGACAACAGCAACTGGCCGGCCAGCACCAGCAGCACGCCGCCCATTAACCGGTCCAGCCAGTGGCCGAAGCGGTTAAAGCCCTTGCGTACCTGCGGCAGGGTGAAGAAAACGGCAACCATGGCGAACCAGAGCCCGGTGGCCAGGGCCATGTAAACACCGTACCCGGCTTGCAGCGCGACAGGCGTGCCGGGGCTGATAACCACGGAAAACAGCGAGACAAAGAACAGGGTCGCCTTGGGATTGAGGGCATTGGTCAGGAAGCCCAGGCGAACGGCCGCAAGACCCGACTGGCTGGTCCGGGCCACTGCTTCAACATGAATGCCGCCGGCGCGGGCCCGCAGACACTGGAGGGCGATCCAGGTGAGATACAATGCACCCAGCACCTTGAGAATGCTGAACAGAAGTACCGACTGCTGGATCAGAAGGCCGATACCCAGCAGCGAGTAGCAGACATGCACCAGAATGCCGGCCCCGATTCCGGTAGCGGTCAGGAAGGCATTCCTCCGGCTTTGAAACAAGGCCTGTCTGAGCATCACCGCAAAGTCCGGCCCCGGGCTTGCAACGGCCAGCAAGTGAACCAGTGCGACTGTCAGAAATTCCGGCCAGTAATTGTGCATAGTCCTTTCTCCGATCTGTGGGCCGTCCTGTGAAAAGTCTGACAGCATAGGCGCAAAGCGAGTTTTTTTCACGGCACCGATGAAACTTGCCGTAGCTTCTATACTGAGGTCACACTCGATTGAAGCGTTCTCTGTTCCCGGCTCCGGGAATACCCCTCAGGAGACTGTGTTATGAACAAGCGAGAGGTCGACGTTGCTATTATCGGTGTCGGCACAGCCGGCATGGTGGCCTACCAGCGTGTGCGCAAAGTCACTGACAAGGTCGTACTGATAGAGGCCGCTCAGTACGGAACCACCTGTGCCCGGGTCGGGTGCATGCCCAGCAAACTGCTCATTGCAGCTGCGGATAACGCCGACCAGATGGGGCTTGGTGACCTATTTGGAATTTCTGCCGGAGCTGTCCGGGTTGACGGCAAGCGGGTGATGGAACGCGTTCGGGCCGAGCGGGACCGGTTTGTCGGTTCCGTGATCCGGTCCGTCGAGAAGTTTCCCGACGAACACCGCCTGATGGGGCAGGCCCGATTCATTGGCCCGAACCGCCTGATGGTCGGGGATGACGTAGAGGTATACGCCCGGCGTATTATCATCGCTACCGGTTCGCGGCCCAACATCCCGGGGTTCCTCAAAGATGCTGAAGACCGGCTGGTGGTGAATGACGATATTTTCGAATGGCAGGATCTTCCGGAGTCCGTGGCGGTATTTGGCCCCGGCGTGATCGGCCTGGAGCTGGGCCAGGCCCTGAGTCGGCTTGGCGTCCGGGTACGTATGTTCGGGGTGGGTGGCGCGGTTGGTCCGATCCGGGACGACTCGATTCGTGACTATGCCCTGAAGACCTTCAATGAAGAATTTCCGCTGGATCCGGAAGCCGATGTCAAAAAAGTCGAGCGGGTAGATGAGGGCGTGGCCGTGACTTTCCTGGACAAGGAAGCCGGCGAACAAACCGAGGTCTTCGATTACCTGCTGGCGGCAACCGGACGCCGACCCAATGTTGATGGTCTGGATATCCAGAACGCCGGGATTGAACTGGACGAAAAGGGGATGCCCCTGTTTGATCCCCATACTCTGCGTTGTGGCCAGAGCCACATCTTTATTGCCGGTGACGCCAATAACAGCTTACCCCTGCTGCATGAGGCAGCTGATGAGGGCCGGATCGCAGGCAACAATGCTGCCACTTACCCGGATGTCCGGGTCGGGCTCAGGCGGACACCGCTGGCGGTGGTCTTCACCGACCCGCAGATTGCCACTGTCGGGTTAACCATTCACCAGGTTGACGAGCGTTGTCACGGCTGCTTCGCCGTTGGTGAAGTGTCGTTTGAGGATCAGGGCCGAAGCCGGGTTATTGGCAAGAATCGAGGACTGCTGAGGGTGTATGGCGAGCATGGCAGTGGTCTGTTCATGGGCGCAGAAATGTTCGGGCCGGCGGCGGAGCACATTGCCCATCTGCTGGCCTGGTCCGCCCAGCAAAGGATGACCGTAAGCGAGATGCTGGAGATGCCGTTTTACCACCCGGTCATTGAGGAAGGTTTGAGAACCGCGTTGAAAGACCTGAACCGAAACCTCAGCATCGGCCCGGCGCCGGAAGAGGGCTGTACCGATTGCGGGCCTGGTGTCTGATCCGCTCCGGTCTATATCTTTGGCGAGAAGCCAGTAATGGGGATAAAGCGGCGCTATTGAAGGCATTGGAGAACTAAACTTCCCTGATTTCAATAATCTGCCTTATAGTGCGTCAACAACGAATTTGTTGAATACCAAGGAGATGCATTATGGGTAAAAACTTTATTGGTCTGGATACCGAAAAAACGGCAAAACTTGCCGATTCGCTGAATGACCTGCTTTCCAACTACCAGATTTTCTACATGAACGTTCGCGGTTACCATTGGAACATCAAGGGTGATAATTTTTTCGAGCTGCATGTGAAGTTCGAGGAGCTGTATGATGATTTGCTGCTCAAGATCGACGAAATTGCCGAGCGTGTGCTCACCCTTGGGCACCGTCCGGCTCACGCCTACAGCACCTACATCGATCGTTCTGAAGTGCCTGAGCGGAAGGATGTTTCCGACGGCAAGGAAGCCATGGAGAACATCGTGGAAAGCTTTGCCAAACTGATCGGCAAACAGCGTGAATTGCTCAGTCTGGCCGGTGAAGCGGAAGACGAGGGCACGGTTTCCCTGATGAGCGACTACATCGCCCAGCAGGAAAAGACGGTGTGGATGTATCGCAGTTACCTGGGGCATTAATTCAGTCCCAGGCTTGATTTGATGGCGGCCCGAGAGCCGCCATTGTTTTTCGCGGTTGTCTCGAAATCAAACCGCGGCTTTCAGGGGCGGCACCTGCTGATGCAGGAACCACTTTTCCGTGACGACCTTCCGGGTAAACCAGTGCGACCGCATCAGCGTGCTCGCCAACGGCATCTTGACCCAGTCCGGCACCTGCCAGCCCTGCTCGGACTCGCCTGCGCGGTTGCCGAAGCGTTCGGCAATGGCATCGCCATAGACCTGCAGTGAAGACGCAGAGTAGTCTGAGGCCTGGTCAATAACGTCCGCCGCCATGAGCGCGGATTCGATGGCGGGCCGGATACCTTCTCCGCTCTGGGTGTAGGCAAGCCCGGCTGCGTCACCGACCAGCAGAATGCCATCGTCCACCAGAGGCCGTTCGGCGTGGGCGTAGAGCAGGTAGGCATGGCCTTTGAATCGTCCGGGCAGGTCAGCGGGAATACGACCGGTGGCCTTCATCTCCTCAACAAATTCCTGCAGGTGGCCGGTCAGCTTGTGGTTGTCCTCGCGACCCAGGCCGATATTCAGGAAGTTACCCTTGCGGAACACCCAGGCGTAGCCCTTGAGGTCGCGGCAAAACCAGAGCTCTGGAGTATCACCCCTTGCCTGGCACACGGATGCCTGTTCCTGTGTCATCTCGAATTCCACTTCCTTGGCGGCGACCACGGTCTCGTGGCCGCCAGGCCCCTCGCCGAGCAGACGCGCGACCGGACAGAAGTGACCGCCGGCGCCCACCACCAGAGGTGCTTCCCAGGTGTCGTTAATGACCCAGTTGCCGTCCTTGCGGACAATGGACTTGACCGGTGTGGCCAGCTGCTTCGGGCAGTTAACCCGGCTCAACAGGTAATCGTCGAATTCGTACCGGCGGATACCGTAACTGACGACCTCACCGTGGTCATTTTCCACAGACGGCTGTCCCATCATGCCGATCCGGAACCTCCGGATGGGCTGCAGGGTGCGTCCGGTTGCGTATTCCTCAGGATCAATATCCAGGGTTTCCATCACCGCCGGCGTTACCCACCCGGCACAGGTCTTGTCCCGGGGAAAATCCCGTTTGTCGATGAGCAGTATGCGCTTGCCGCTGTTCTCCAGGGCGCTGGCCAGGGTGGAGCCGGCGGGCCCGGCCCCGACGATGATCAGGTCGTAATAATCCATCAGGCCTCCTCGGGTGCCGCGGGGAAGTGGTAGAGATCCTGTCGGCTTTGTGGCAGCCGGTTATTGTCGCCGTGGGTAAAGACCACCTGGAACAGCTGCAGTGAGCCGGCCCGGAAGGCCGCCATGGATCCGGCCAGGTAGATGCGCCAGGCGCGGGTGAAGTGTTCATCGTACATGGCCGATACCGTGTCCTCGTTCTCGGTGAACCGGTCCATCCAGTGACTGAGCGTCTGGGCGTAGTGCAGGCGCAGGTTTTCCACATCCAGCACCGAAAAATCGCCGTGTTCGCAGATCTGCATGAATTCGCCGATGCTGGGCGGATAGGCGCCGGGGAAGATGCGCTTTTCAATCCAGGCGTTCATCAGCATGGGGCGGTTGCGGCCGATACTGTGAAGCAGCGCAATACCATCGGGTTTCAGGCTGCGCTTGATCAGCTCGGACATGGCCTCATAGTTTTCCTTGCCAACATGTTCGAGCATGCCAATGGAGACAAAGGCGTCGTACTGGCCGCTGATGTTGCGGTAGTCATCCTCGACGTACTCGACCAGGTGATCAAGCCCCTGCTTGTGGGCTTCTTCCCGGGCATAGGCCAGCTGTTCCCGGGAAATGTTGTAGGAGTGGACTTTCACCCCGTAATTGCGGGCCATGTAGCGGGCCAGACCGCCCCAGCCACAGCCGGCTTCGACAACGGTCATGCCCGGTTTGAGCCGGAGCTTGCGGCAGACGTGCTCCAGCTTGGCCAGCTGGGCCTGCTCCAGAGTCAAATCCGGTGTCTCGAAATAGGCGCAGGTGTACTGCATCTCGGCGCTATCCAGCCAGAGCCGGTAGAACTCATTGCCGAGGTCGTAATGGTGATGGATGTTTTCCCTGGCTTCGGAGAGGCCGGTGGAGCGTGGATTGTGATTACGCCAGAGAGCCTCCAGCCATTTTGGCCATTTCTGACGAGCCTGATGAACCGCCCTGTAAAGCGCCTCCATGAGATCCGGTAAGTCGCCCTCCACTTCCAGTCGTCCGGCACTGTAGAGATCTCCAAACGCCAGGTTGGGATTGGTGACAAGAGCGTAGAGAGCTTTGGGATCAGTCAGGTGCAGGGTGAATTGCGCCTGTTGCCCCTCGGGTTCAACAACGTCGCCATTCCAGAGCCTGAACCGGACCGGAGGCGACCCGGCCATGCGCATGAGTTTGGCAATCAGCCAGCGTTCATAGGTATGGGGGGACCGATCAACATGAGTGTTCTCCAGCGGCAGCGTGAGAACATGGCCTTTCTGATCCTGTCCGGTGTCACGGGGTTTCTGGGCGGTACTCTGATTCATGGACTTCGTTCTCCCTTGATAACCTCAACATCAATGTTTTTGGCCGGCGCCTGTGCGCGAGGGCATTCCCGAATACCAGTCTGAGAATCACAGGTTGTTCATTCAGTATAGAAAACTGTCGCAGTTTGTCAGGTGGGAGAGAAATCGGACGAAACTATCGGGGAAATTACCGCGTGGAATCGGCAGGGGAGCGGAAAACGGCCGGGCCCTCGGGGCCCGGCATCGGCTTTCGGATCAGTAGGTGGCGCTCATCCCGAACCATTCAGGGAAGATCACGATAAGGGCCAGTACCAGAATCTGGATCAGGATAAAGGGTACGATACCCCGATAGATATCCACGGTCCGGACTTCCGGTGGTGCCACACCTTTCAGATAGAACAGCGAGAACCCGAACGGCGGGGTCAGGAAGCTGGTCTGCAGGTTCATGGCGATCAGGATGGCAAACCAGAGCATGTTGATGCCCATGGATTCGGCAATGGGGGCGAGGATGGGCACGATGATGAACGAAATCTCCACAAAATCGATGAAGAAGCCGAGAATCAGGATCACCAGCATGGCCAGAATGATAAAGCCCCACTCACCACCCGGCAGCATGTGCAGCCAGTCTTCCAGCAGGTAATCCCCGCCGGTATAGCTGAACACCATGGAGAAGGCGGTGGCGCCAATCAGGATGGCGAACACCATGGCGGTCACCTTCACGGTATCCTTGGACGCATCCCAGACCATCTGGAAGGAAAACTGCCGGTAAATAATGGCCAGGACTACTGCGCCCACGCCGCCAAGCGCTGAAGATTCGGTCGGTGTTGCGATGCCGGTAAAAATGGAACCGAGAACCACCACAATCAGCGCCAGAGGCGGGATAATAGCCAGTAGCGCGTTCAGGACTTCTTTCTTGCGGCTGACCCCGGGGATTTCGGGCATGGCTGGCGCCGTCTCGGGCTTCAGGCGGGTAAGAACCAGAATATAGACAATATAAAGGCCCACCAGCACGACGCCGGGAATGACGGCAGCCTTGAACAGGTCGCCCACAGGCAGGCCGAGTACGTCACCAAGAATTATCAGGATAATCGACGGTGGCACGATCTGCCCGAGCGTACCGGAGGCACAGATGGTGCCGGTGCTCAGGCGCTTGTCGTACTTATGGGCCAGCATTACGGGCAGGGAGATCAGACCCATGGCGACAACGCTGGCACCAACCACACCGGTGGAGGCGGCCAGCAGTGCGCCAACCAGGATGGTGGAAATGGCCAGGCCGCCCGGCAGGCCACCGAACAGGCGTCCCATGGAGGTCAGCAGCTGTTCCGCCAGCCGGGTACGCTGGAGCACAACGCCCATAAAAATAAACAGGGGTACGGCCATGAGCACCTTGTTCTGCATCACGCTCATGATCCGGAAGGGCATAAAGGCAAACAGGTCCATACCTTCGGCAAAAACCCCGAAGAACAGGGCCACGCCGCCAAAGGTGAAGGCAACCGGGAAGCCCACCATCAGCATCAGCAGAGCCACGCCGAACATAATCATACCGATCATGCCAGACCTCCCGCGCTGTGCTCGCCTTCGTATTCTTTATCCCCAGCCATGACGCGCAGGGCAAAGGTCGCCATGTTCAGTCCGGCGGTGGCAATAAAAAATGCCGTGAGCGGAATCACCGATTTGATGATCCAGCGGTGAGGCAGGCCGCCGGGATCGCCGCTGCCTTCGCCCATCTTGTAGGAGTCGAGTGCGAAGTCGTAGCCATAGATGCCAATCAGGTAAGCAAATGGGATCACAAAGATAAATGCACCCACGAGGTTGACCCAGGCTTTGGCTTTGTTGCTCCACTTGGTGTAGAAAACGTCGACCCGAACGTGACCATCGGTTCGCAGCGCGTAGGGAATGCCAAGCATGAACACCACCGAGTACAGGTGCCATTCCATCTCCTGCATGCCGATCGACACCTCGTTAAACGCGTAACGGGCCACAACGTCGTAAAACACGTTGGCGGCCATCAGTATCATGGCCACACAGGCCACCCAGCCGCACAGATTGGAGAGGCGGGCCAGGCCCTCATCCAGTTTGATAATCCAGCGCATTTCAGGTCCTCCGCCAACACGATTGGCGATTTTCAATTGCTACAAACGACAAAGCCGGGACCACTCTGAGAGCGATCCCGGCTCCTTTTCAGCCGCTATCTTACTCGACTTCGGCCATCGTGTTTAGGTAGGCGCGGGTCGAAATGTCCGTGTAGGCACGGGTCTTGTTCAGATATTCTTCCTGGGATTCGATGATGCGAGCGGCCTGCTCGTTACCCTTGGCCGCTTCCTTCAACAGTTTTTCGTTGGCCTTGTACATGGCCTGGAAGACGTCTTTCGGGAACTGCTTGATCTGGACGTTAGGATGTTCTTCCTTGATGTTGGCCCAGGCATCGGCATTGGCGTGCTGGGAGTGCACCAGCATGTCGTAGGCGGATACGCGCATGGCGGTGCGCAGAATCGCTCTCAGGTCTTCCGGCAGCTCATCCCAGGTATCCTTGTTGACCAGGAATTGCAGCTCGGTGGCCGGCTCGTGCCAACCGGTATAGTAGTAGTCAGCAATCTGCTGGAAGCCCAGGCGCAGGTCCAGGGCCGGACCAACCCACTCAACCGCATCAATGGTGTTGCGTTCAAGAGCTGTGTACAGCTCTCCTGGCGGGATGTTGGTCGGGCTGACACCCACTTCGGCAAAGACTTCGCCGGCGAAGCCGGGAATCCGCATCTTCAGGCCCTGAAGGTCTTCCAGGGATTTGATTTCGTCGCGGAACCAGCCGCCCATCTGAACGCCAGTATTACCGCCCGGGAAGGACAGCAGGTTATGGGGCGCGTAGACTTCCTGCATCAGTTCCATGCCGTCGCCGTGGTAAAACCAGGCGTACTGTTCGATGGCGGTCATGCCGAAGGGCATGCTGGTGAAGAACAGGGTTTCAGGAACCTTGCCCTTCCAGTAGTAGGACGCTGAGTGGCCCAGGTCATACTGGCCGGCCTTGACCATGTCGAACACGCCAAACGGTGCCTTGTGCTTGTTGGCGGAATCGATGCGGATGCGCAGGCGGCCACCGGACATTTCTTCGGCGAGTTCGGCCATACGCTTGGTGGTGTCACCAAAAATCGGGAAATTTGGGCCCCAGGTTTCGGCGAGGCGGAGGGTATAGGTATCTTGGGCGAGCGCCTGTGTGGAGGCAAAGGTTGTTGCCACAGCCAACACAGCCGCGGAAAGAACAGAACGGATCTTCATTGCTCTTCTATCCTCTTATCGTTTTTGTGGGTCGAGCGTTTCCCCCTTGTGGGGCTTAACAACTCTGAATTCTAGTTCACGTTAGCAATTATCGTTAATAAACGAAATCGAAAACCGCTGGTACTACGACCTAGGTCGTACAGCGGGTCAGAGGTCCTGCATTCGCCCAATCTGGCTGGCAAGACGCATCGCTTCATGCTCTTCCATTGCCAGAAGATCCTCCAGCAACGCCTTGGCCTCTGGGATTTCAGCCTTTCCGATCAGGGAATCGTAGAGGTCCATAACCTGGTCGTGGAAATGGAATACCTCTTTGGCGATGTCAGTGAATGACATGGAGGAGTAGTGAGTGTAAGAGTCGGCACTGGCCCGGATCGGTTTGTGGCCCAGATAGTCGTACATGCGGGTATGCATGGCCTTGGAGTCCGCCTGTTTTTCAAATTCGTTTACGGCCTTCTCGAGCAGGGCTTCGTGGTGAGCGAGGTAGTCAAGCAGGGCGCTGGCGCGTTCGTCGTTGTTGAGTTTTGCGGACTCCTGCAAGCACCGGGAAAGATGCGCGTGCAGTTGTCGAGTCCAGTCGATCAGGTCCTCGAACGTTTTTATTTCCATTGCATTACTCCTTATCGTCGCGGATCGTTGGTAGTTGGCATTAACCGTAAGTCTAGTCAAAATTGGGGGCTAAGGGGTACCTGACCCTGACACTGACCCCGGAACCAGCGGAGCGAAAACTGGCCATGGCAACGACACTTGGCATCATTGAGGGATTCTACGGCCCCATGTGGACCTGGCAGGAGCGCCGACAACTGGTAAGCACTCTGTCGCCCCATGGTTACGGGTTTTATCTGTATGCTCCCAAGGCCGATGCGTTCCTGCGTCGCAATTGGCAGCAACCGCACCCACCAGCCATTGCCTCGGAACTGGCGGAATTTGCCCGGTTCTGCCGGCAGGAAGGGGTCCGGTTCGGGGTGGGTCTCAGCCCGTTCGAGGTCTTCAACCGTTTTGACGACGAAGCCAGGACAGCCCTGGCTGATAAGCTGGCACTTCTCGAGCGTATGGGGATCGATGAGCTGGCCATCCTGTTCGATGACATGCGCGCGGATACGCCGGATCTTGCCGCCACCCAGGTGGAGATCGTTCACTGGATTCGTGAGCGCACGGGCATCAAGCATCTGAGCGTCTGCCCAAGTTATTATTCTGACGATCCGGTCTTGGATCGGGTGTTCGGAGAGCGGCCCGCCGATTACCTGGAGATGCTTGGGCGCAAGCTGGACCATTCAATCAATATATTCTGGACGGGGGAGGAGGTCTGTTCCCGGGAAATTTCCCCTGGCCACCTGAAAAGGATCGGGGATTTGCTCGGCCGCAAGCCGGTGCTCTGGGACAATTACCCGGTCAACGACGGCGACCGGATGTCGCAGCATCTGCACCTGCGAGCCTTCACCGGAAGACCTGCCGCCAACGCCGCCCACCTGGCCGGCCACGGTATTAATCCGGCCCTGCAGCCCACCCTGACCGCTATTCCGGCAATCACCCTGGCGGAGTCATATCGTCTGGGTCCGTCTTACCAATACGGGCAGGCTTTCCGGCATGTGGCCCGGGAAGTACTCGGGCGCGAGCTGGCAGCGCAGATCCACGCGGATCTGCTGGTACTGCAGGACGCCGGTCTGGGCCGGATCAGCGATGAAAAGCGGCAAAGCCTGCAGCACACCTACGATGCCTTTGACCATCCGGCAGCCAATGAAATTCTGCGCTGGCTGGCCGGGGAATATCAGGTAACCGATGAGATGGTGGCCACACAGTAGTCCGGCGTGCTAACGAAGATAGTACTCCACGGTCGAAACCACCCGAACGGTCTTAACCGGCTGCTGACCTTCCAGGACGCCTGGAGCCTGGTCCCGGGCAAGGATCTGGAATACTCCCTGATTGGCACGGCGCAGGCCACCGAGCTCTGCTTTGGCATCTTTGGCAAACTGGGAAGCGGCCTCCCGGGCCGCTGCGGTGGCCTCGGCAATCATATCCGGCTTGATCCCGTTCAGGCCGTTGAACAGGTACGTGGGGCCGGAGGGGCCATAATCCGAGGACAGTACCACGCCCGAGTCCACCAGTTCGCTGACCCCCTGGGCGGCCTGGCGGATTCTGTCGATATCGGCGCTGCGTACCATCAACGTCTGGCTGATGATGAATTTCTGCTCGCCATTATTGCCCTGGTAGGGGTTCGCCCGGGTGTCGGTCACGTCCAGGCGCTGAAGTTCCACAGCTGATTCGTCAATAGCCTGAAGTTTCAGAAATGCCATGATGGCATCGCGGCTGCTTCGGGCCCTGTTCTGGGCCTCGGCCAGAGTATCTCCAGTGGCAAGGAACCGGATGGGCCATAACGCCAGATCGGCATTCACTTCCCGCTCGGCAACGCCCTTGACGGTCACATAGCGGTCGCCGGTGCGAAGATCTGTAAGGCCGTCACCGATCAGGGAGGCGGCAATAATGGCGCTGATGCCAAGTATCAGAGCGGCTGGAAATTGCATGAGGATTTCCCTGTGTCGAATCACCGGAGCGCCTTTGGTCAGGCTGCTATCCTGAAGGTCAGAGACAAGACTAGCGCTTCGCTTCAGCGGCGGAAAGGGGGAAATCATGACAGACGCGAGAGTTGAGTGTGTAAAGTGGGATATCACTGCGCAGCCGGATATCGATGCGGTGGTCAATGCTGCCAACGCAGAGCTTATGCCCGGCGGTGGTGTCGCCGGGGCCATTCACAGCGCCGCCGGACCGGGTCTGGCGGAGGAATGCCGGGCCCTGGCGCCGATCAGGCCCGGGCAGGCGGTGATCAGTTCAGCGCACAATCTGCCGAACAGCCATGTGATTCATTGTCTTGGGCCGGTGTATGGCGTGGATGAGCCCGCAGACAGGTTGCTGGCGGACTGTTATCGCAATGCGCTGCTGCTCGCGGATCGCGAGGGACTTACGTCGGTGGCGTTTCCCGCCATTTCCATAGGTGCGTTTGGTTATCCGCGGAGAGAAGCAGCGACCGTGACAATGCAAGCTGTGGCGGAGATTCTGCCGTCCCTGAAGTCGGTGGCGCTTATCCGGTTCGTTCTGTTCAGTGACCAGGATTTGTCCGAGTTCCAGGAAGCGCTCAATCGTGAACCGGAGCTTTCCGGCCGGTAACAATCCGGCCTGGTCAATTACACACATCGTTGGCTGAGCGCTGAAAACGTGCAGTCATGGCTTCACGCTCACGTTCCGGATCCTTGAATTCGTCAGGCAAGGGCTGGATAAAGTAGAGGAAATCGCCTTTCTCCCGGTTCTGCTCCAGGGGCGGGTTTGGGTCCGAAGCTGGCCAGATTACCGGGCTGATAACGGCAACAGACAGCTCTGGCGCCCGCCGTTTGAGCAGCGCCACGGTGCCGAGGCCGTCTTCACTGTGGAAGGTGCCCGTCAGATGCAACACCTGGTGCCCCGGATACCTTGCCCGGGCCTCCAGTATCCGTGCCGCCATGGTGTTGTCCCGCAGCAGCTGGGCCTTGTAGGTATTCTCCATCCGCTCGCTCACGGTACCGTCGCCACGGTGGCTCGCACCAATGGCCTCGGTGAATTTCTCACGGTAAGCGGGGGTGTCCATAAAGGGATCGTTGGGCAACTTCTGCCTCAGGGTGTCGGAAATGCGGTCGAGGTACTCCGGGCCCTTCCGGCCGACACAGCGGACGACATCCGCTGGCGCGTTCGCCGCGATAACCGGCAGATTCTTCTGTCGCGCAAACTCCACCAGAGGCCGGTAAGAGGCCCGGTAATTGTCCCAGGCGCCGGCATCCTCTAGCATTTCGGTCTCACCGGTTGCCCCTTGCAGGTATTGGTCCAGTGCCGGCTGCCGGTCCAGATTGAATTGTTCCATGGACAGGACTTGTTGGGGCTGCTGTTCATAGAGCGCGTTCTGGAGCCGGGATTGCAGCAGATGCGAGCCATGGTGCCCGTGGTACTCACCGACAATCACCACGTCTGAGCCGGCCAGGCGCTGCGCCAGTTGTTCCACGGTGAGAGCCGTGCCGCTTTCCGGTGCAACGATCCGGGCCTCGTACTGGGTCTGCGGCCTGGTAAGATTTTCCAGATTATTGGTGGCGGGCATAAGAGTGCATCCGTTCAGGACCAACAAGATTGATAACAGTGGCAAGGGCACGAGAGATTTCATCACAGTGCTTACGCTCCGGCTTCTATCAGGATCTGTTTTTACGATCTTCACGCCATTCCGGGCCGAGCTTTTCCTCAACGTATTCCCGGATAAACTGCCGGACTTTCTGGGACGGCGTTACGTCCTCCTGTTTACAAAGCTCTTCAAAGACGGCTTTTTTTTCCGGATCGATCAACAATGTCAGGCGGGCAGTACGGTTTTCCATGGAAAATCAGGTCTCTCTTGATTGGTCTCTTTGAATGATCGCTCTATGTTAACCAGATTAACATTGAATGTGGATTAAGTGAGCATATAATCTGGCTGGACACCATGCAACAACCGAGACATTCATGCCCCACCGCGCACACCTGTTTTCACTACGGCTGGCTCATGCCCTACGCGAAGCCTGTATCGATGAGCGCTACAGCGGTCGCCGGTTCCTGCGCGATCTCATGGCCGGAGCCACGGTCGGCGTTATTGCCATTCCGCTGGCGATGGCACTGGCCATCGCCAGCGGTGTTGCGCCGCAGTACGGCCTTTATACGGCGATCATTGCCGGCTTTGTAATCGCTCTGACCGGTGGCAGCCGCTTCAGCATATCCGGTCCCACCGCAGCCTTTGTGGTCATTCTATACCCGATCGCCCAGACCTACGGGCTGGGTGGTCTGCTGTTGGCAACGCTGATGTCGGGGGTGTTGCTGATCATCATGGCCCTGATGCGACTGGGCCGGTTTATTGAGTATATTCCCGAGCCGGTGACCCTCGGTTTTACCGGCGGCATTGCCGTGGTAATAGCAACTCTGCAGATCCCGGACTTTTTTGGCCTACCGGTCGGAGCCATGCCCGAGCACTACTGGGATCGGCTGGCGGTGCTGGCGAGCGCGCTGCCGGAACTGGATGGCATGAGCACCCTGGTGGCTGGCGTAACGCTTGCGGTGATGCTGCTCTGGCCGCGGCTGAAAACGCCGGTGCCGCCGCATCTGCCGGCCGTGGTGATCGGGAGCTTTCTGGCCTTGTGGTTCAATGCCCATGGCGCGGCAATCGAAACCATCGGATCAAGGTTCAGCTATCTGCTGCCCGATGGCAGCACAGGGGCGGGCATTCCTCCCTTCCTTCCGGAATTTGCCTGGCCCTGGCAGCAACCGGGCGCTTCCGGCGAATCGCTCGGGCTGTCCTGGAGCCTGGTCCGGGAGCTGTTGCCCGCCGCGTTTGCCATCGCCATGCTTGGTGCCATTGAATCCCTGCTCTGTGCGGTGGTGCTTGATGGCATGACTGGCAAGCGCCACAGTGCCAACAGTGAGCTGATGGGGCAGGGCCTGGGCAACATCATTACGCCGTTTTTCGGCGGCATCACCGCTACCGCAGCCATTGCACGATCCGCGGCCAACTACCGGGCCGGTGCCGAGTCGCCGGTTTCCGCCATGGTTCATTCCCTGGTGGTGTTGCTGGCGCTGATATCCCTCGCGGGTCTGCTCGCCTACCTGCCCATGCCGGCCATGGCCGCGCTGCTGCTGATGGTGGCCTGGAACATGAGTGAGGCGCCCAAGTCGGTTCATCTGGTGAAAACCGCACCGCGCAGTGACATCCTGGTTTTCCTCACCTGTTTCTCTCTCACAGTAGTGCTCGACATGGTGATCGCGATTACCACCGGTATATTGCTTGCTGCTGTGCTGTTCATGCGTGAAATGGCCCAGATGACCCGGGTAACGGATATCACCCTGAGCAGGCGTATTGCTGATGCGGGCCTGCCCGAAGGCTGGCAGGTGTTCAAAATCAACGGTCCGCTGTTCTTTGCCGCCGCCGACCGCATTTTCGGAGAACTGGCTGACCTGTCCCGGAACGCCCGCGGCTTTATCCTCTATATGGACGGAGTGACGATCCTGGATGCCGGTGGCCTCTCTGCCCTGAATAAGCTGATCGCCACCTGTCAGCGGGATGGCACCCAGATTGTGATTGCCGATCTGCAGTTCCAGCCCCTGAGAACCCTGGCCCGGGCGGGGGTCAAACCGGTGGCGGGCGTCACCCGGTTTACTCCTTCACTTGACGAGGCCCTTCGACAGATCAGCCGCAGTCCCGGCCCTCGCGGATCAGAAAACACGGAAAATCGTTGAGCCCCAATGTCTTCCGATGGTTTACCCTTAGGCGATGAAACCATTGCAGACAAGAGGAATGCCATGCTGCCTTTCCGGCTGATTGATCGCCTTAAATTCATTGTCGAGCGCCAACTGGTCAAGGGCGCGGGATTCCAGCTCCTGGTTGTGGCCGTGTTCATCGGCCTGATTTCACTGATCGGCGGTTTGCTGGTGATGCCTCAGGGCAAAGAGTTTGAGGATCCGGGGTCGGCCATCTGGTGGGCTTTCCTGAGACTGACTGATCCCGGTTATCTGGGGGATGATGTAGGGACCTGGCAGCGCTTTGTCTCTACCCTGTTGACCATCAGTGGCTATGTCGTGTTCATGGGTACCCTGGTGGCCATCCTGACACGGTGGTTGATTGCCAAAATGGCGGACCTTGAGCGCGGTCTCACGCCGGTGACTCTTAAAAACCATGTAGTGGTACTGGGCTGGACCAGCCAGACCCTGCCGCTGCTCTCTGAATTGCTGGGCTCCAGTGGCCGGATGCGACGTTTCCTGGAGAAGCACGACGCCCAGAAACTGAACCTTGTGGTGTTGTCGGAAGAGGCCTCTGCGGCCCAGGTGCATGAGCTGCGCAGTGAGCCGGGTATCGGCCGCCGAGCCCGCCAGATCATCCTGCGTTCAGGGTCGGCGATCCAGCCGGATGCCCTGCACCGGGTGGCCTGTCTGGATGCAGCGGCCGTTATCGTCCCCAGTGCAGCCCATGAGGCGGGCAGCCTGGTGACATCGGACGTGGAAACGGTCAAGGCGCTGCTTTCCATCGCCGCCCAGGCCAGGCACTTTCAGGCTTCCTTGCCGTTCGTGGTGGCTGAGATCCAGGACGTCCGTAAGCTCCCGGTAATTGAACGCGCCTATCCCGGCGCGGTAGAAGTCGTGGCCGGCGATGCCACCATCAGTCGTCTCATGGTTCAGAACATTCTTCATCCCGGGCTATCGGAAGTTTACAACGAGTTGCTGACGGCCGGTGAGGGCAACGAAATCTACATCCGGGGCGGAGAATCGCTGGGCGGGATGACACTTGGTGAGCTGGCTGCGGCCCGGCCTGAGGTTATCGTGCTGGGGCTTCTGAAGCAGCGCGGTGCAGGCTGGGATGTCCAGTTGCTGGCGCCTTCAGAGTCACGAATTGAATCGTCTGATCGTGTGGTCATCATGGCCCGGGACTACTCCGAGACGGAGCCGGATCCCAAAAAGCCGGCCTTGCCGGAGTTGGAGAGAGGGCAAGCAGTGCGCGTCGACCGGCCTGCTGATCAGGTGAACCACCGGGTTCTTGTGTTGGGCTGGAATCGGCGGGTGCCCAGCCTGATCGCGGAATTCCTGAGCTACCAGCACCGTCATTTTGAAGTGGACCTGGTTTCGGTGGTGCCGAAAGCCGAGCGGGAACAGGCCATTGCCCAGTACGTGGAGAATGCCGAACGCCTGACCTCTCGGCATACCGAGGCGGATTACATGGTGGAAGGTGAACTGCGACGGATTGGGCCAGCGGGCTATGATACCGTGATCCTGCTTAGCAGCGATCGGCTGGCCTCCGGCGAGGAAGCCGATGCCCGGGCCATGGTGGGGTACCTTCAATTGGAGGATATCCTGGCCGAGTCCATAACGCGGCCCCAGCTGATTATGGAGCTGAGTGACCCCGATAACCGCCACCTTCTGTACGGGCACCAGAGTGAAATGTTGATCAGTCCCATGATTCTGAGTCACGTTCTGGCCCAGGTGGCCTTGCGGCGGGAGCTTCGGATTGTGCTGGATGAACTGTTCACCGTGGGCGGTGCCGAGATCCAGTTTCGGGATCCGGCGGATTACCCCTTGCCCGCCAGTACGACTTTTCAGGTGCTGGAAAAGACGGTGGCTGCTGAAGGTGAACTCGCTCTGGGTGTTTTTCGCAAAAAGGCCAATGAGCGTGGGCGTCACCTGCAACTGAATCCGTCCCGGAAGGACTACCTGGAGTTGCAGCCGGGTGACCGCCTGGTGGTGTTGTGCCTGACCTGAGCATGCCTCAGTCGATGCTATCGAGCAGGGCGGCCATGATGTCGTCCATGACCACAAAGCCTTTGAGGTCATTGTCGGCCAGTACCAGAAGGCGCTTTACCCGGTACTTGCTCATCAGGCTCGCCGCATGCCGGACGTTCAGGTTCTCACCGACGCTGATCACAGGCTTGGCGCAGGCGTCGTAAACATTCAGAAGATCTATATCGCCGTCTTCGGCGATGACGGTTTTCAGCACATTGGTATAGGTAATCAGCCCCCAGGCGTCGTGCTCGCTTGTCTTTTCCACTACCAGGGATTTCAAAGAATGCTGCTTCATCTTTGATAGCGCCTCGCGGATGCTGGCAAACGGAGAGATGGTAATCACATCCCGCACCATCACATCTTTGACCAGTTTCATGGCTGTTCTCCGGTTACAGTGAATCTTTCAGGTGTTGTTCGAATTTCTCGACCTGTGACATATCGATCCCGCCCAGGTGTTCCAGGGGAAGCGTGAACACAAGTCCCTTTGAATCATTATGGTTTGGCATCAGAATCCTCTGGATGGCCTTCAGAATATCGAGGGAAAGACCCCTCTCCAGCACCATCAGCAGAACGCTCTGGCTGCCGTCGTAGGTCAGCCCGAAGAAGGTTTTCTTGGCGGTGTTGCTGATGCCGCGACCGGAAAGCACGGTGATGCCACCGGCGCCAAGTTCCCTTGCGGCATCAACGCAGTCCTGCTCCTGGTCCTCGGGAACGATTGCTACCAGTACCGAAAATTTCATGAGGCTGTTTTCCTCTGCTTTGTAAGCATTTCAACAATGATGGCGTAGCTCATCACCGTCACAATCGGAAAGATGGAGGCGAAGGCGATCAGGCCGAAACCGTCGATCAGCACGTTGCGGCCTTCAATACTGCTGGCCAGGCCAATACCCAGTGCCGTCACCAATGGCACGGTAACCTCTGAGGTGGTTACCCCGCCAAGATCATAAGCCAGGGGTATGATGTACCGGGGCGCCAGCGCGGTCAGGATGATGACCAGAATATAGCCACCAATGATGTAATGGTGAATTGAATCGCCACTGATAATCCGGTGGACCCCAAGGGTGATCCCCACGGCGACCCCGATCGCCACTATGATCCTGATGGCATTGCCATTAATGGTTCCGGCGGCCGCTTGTTCTGCCTGGTGTCCGATGGCGATCAATGCGGGTTCGGCCATGGTGGTGGCAAAGCCGATCATGAACGCGAAGAGATAGACGAACACGAATCCCTCCATGCTCATCAGCTGCCGGGCCATACTGGTACCAATGGGAAACAGACCGAGTTTCAGACCCACCACGAAGGCATACAGCCCCAGCACTACCAGCGCAAACCCGAACAGGATCTTGCGGGGATTGGTCAGCCCGCGGCGCAATACCAGATACTGAAAAAACAGAATGGTGATAATGATTGGCAGGACATCCCGGAGCATTCCAGCAAGATCGAGCAGCATGCCCAGCAGAACCGGGGTTTGATCGGCTGTCCCATTCTGGGTCAGGATTGGCCGCGCCGTCGGATCTGCGGTGTCACCGGAATAGACAACAATCCCATACAGCTGAACGGTGATCATGGGGACCATTACGGCGAGTGCCACCAGGCCGAAGCCATCGAGTAGCGGATTGCGCCCCCGAATGGAAGCCGCCAGACCAATGCCGAGGGCCGCAATCAGGGGCACGGTAACGATATTGGTAGTGACGCCGCCAGAATCGTAGGCAAGGCCGACAATTTCAGGCGGCGCGAACCAGGTGATGATCACCACCACAATGTAGCCGATAACCATGAACCAGTGCAGCGGGTAACCGAAGATGGTTCTGAACACGCCCAGGGCAACTACCAGTCCAACAGAAACGGCCACCAGGATCCTGAGTGTCAGTGCCTTGATCTTGCCTTCGCTGACTTCTTCTGCTTGCTGGGCCACAGCAATCAGCGCTGGCTCTGCCACCACCGCCGAGAAACCCATGGCAAAGCCGAACGAAAGCAGAATGGGCACCGAACCCCGTCGGGCAAACTGATTGGACAGGCTTTTGCCGACCGGGAAAATGCTTAGCTCAAGACCCTGCAGGAAAAGGGCAACGCCGACAGCCACGATCAGTAACCCGACGGTCATCGCCAGCGTGTTCTCCGGCACTTGCTGGAGAATGACGAGCTGGAAGAAGACAACAACGGCGATGATCGGATACAGGTTCTTCAGGGCATGCAGAAGGGAATGGCTGAAAGCTCGCAGATAGAACACTGTTGGCGCCTGGTAGGTTCCGGTGGGGAGTGCTCGTTGGTAACAGTAACAATAGCTACTGTTTCGGTGTTGATCCAACTCAAAACCGAAGCCGTTTCGTCATTCACCAGAAAAATGCCGAAAATAGATCATATAAATTTCAATTATAAATTTGAAACCACTAAAGTAACCACCAATGTCAGCGCTTCGCTCAAAAAGTGAGCAGGTTGTTGGCTTCGGAAGTTGCAGTACGCTTCTCCACACTACTTAGAAAACCAACGTAGAAAGGATTGAGACCATGCCCTACGCACAAGACGTTGACCAGATTGCTTCCATCCTGAAGCAGAACCCGACCTGGAACGCCATCAACCCGAAGCACGCCGCTCGCATGCGCGCCCAGAACAAGTTCAAGACTGGTCTGGACATCGCCAAGTACACTGCCAAGATCATGCGCGAAGACATGGCGAATTACGACAAGGACACTTCCCAGTACACCCAGTCCCTGGGCTGCTGGCACGGTTTCATTGGCCAGCAGAAGATGCTGTCCATCAAGAAGCATTTCGGTACCACCAAGCGTCGCTACCTGTACCTGTCTGGCTGGATGGTCGCCGCCCTGCGTTCCGAGTTCGGTCCGCTGCCTGACCAGTCCATGCACGAAAAGACTGCCGTTTCCGGCCTGATCGAAGAGCTTTACACCTTCCTGCGTCAGGCGGATGCCTGGGAACTGAACCACCTGTTCCGCGCCCTGGAAGAAGCCGAAAATGCCGGTGACAACGCCAAGGCCGACGAGCTGATCAAGCAGATCGACAACCACGAGACTCACATCGTGCCGATCATTGCCGACATTGATGCCGGTTTCGGTAACGCCGAGGCGACCTACCTGCTGGCCAAGAAGATGATCGAAGCCGGTGCCTGCTGCATCCAGATCGAGAACCAGGTGTCTGACGAGAAGCAGTGTGGTCACCAGGATGGCAAGGTAACCGTGCCCCACGCTGACTTCCTGTCCAAGATCAACGCTGTTCGTCTGGCGTTCCTGGAACTGGGTGTGGACGACGGTGTTATCGTTGCCCGTACCGACTCCCTGGGCGCTGGCCTGACCCAGAAGATCGCCGTAACCGAAGAGCCGGGCGATCTGGGTGACCAGTACAACAGCTTCATCGACGGTGAAGTGATCGAGAAAGCGGAAGACATTAACAACGGCGACGTTGTCATCAAGCAGAAGGGCCAGCTGGTTCGTCCGAAGCGTCTGGCTTCTGGCCTGTTCCAGTTCAAGCCGGGTACAGGCGAGGACCGTGTGGTTCTGGACTGTATCACCAGCCTGCAGAACGGTGCCGACCTGCTGTGGATCGAGACCGAGAAGCCCCACGTTGGCCAGATCGCTGCCATGGTTAACCGCATCAAGGAAGTGGTGCCCGATGCCAAGCTGGTCTACAACAACAGCCCGTCGTTCAACTGGACCCTGAACTTCCGTCAGCAGGTATTCGACGCATGGAAGGAAGAAGGCAAGGACGTCTCTGCCTACGACCGCGCCAAGCTGATGAGCGAAGAGTACGACAACACCGAGCTGGGTCAACTGGCCGACGAGTGGTGCCGCAACTTCCAGCGTGACGGTTCACGCGAAGCGGGCATCTTCCACCACCTGATTACACTGCCGACGTACCACACTGCGGCCCTGTCTACCGACAACCTGGCCAAGGGTTACTTCGGTGACGAAGGCATGCTGGCCTACGTTGCCGGTGTACAGCGCAAGGAAATCCGTCAGGGTATCGCCACCGTTAAGCACCAGGATATGGCTGGTTCCAACATCGGTGACGACCACAAGGAATTCTTCGCAGGCGAAGCGGCCCTGAAGGCCGGTGGTAAAGACAACACCATGAACCAGTTCGGTTAATCGACGGTTCAGATGTTGTGATGTTGCTGAAGCGGGCCTGAGCGCCCGTTTCAGATCCGGAACCCCGCTTCGCGCGGGGTTTTGTTTTTTTGACACCGTCGTTTTAGGCTATGTGTCTGAAACTGCGGCATAAACTGCCATTTCCGCTTTTTCCCTCTCTCAGTCTGTTCCATCCCTGAAACAGTTTTCTGCTTTTCGAAAGTCGAGATTTCTGGCAGGAAAACATAAAAAGCTTTTTAAAATATTGGGTTAGGTATTAGTTTTCGATCCTGGCACGAGAATCGCTCTCTTTGTCTGGCGGGTCTGGACCTTGGCTTACCCGGAGGCTAGCGGGTTGGGTCGGATCCCTTAAAAGCCAATAATCGAAAAGGAAGCGATATCATGAATACCAAAAAAAGTTTGCTAGCAGCTGCCATCGCAATGAGCCTGGGGGTTTCCGGTTTGGCCTATGCAGACCTGGGAGGTGATGGAGATCCGAATACCAATGCGGATGACACTTCCGTTGCCAACAATGACCAGTCTGGCAACAGCAACTCCGGCAACGACAACTCGAATAACTCCGATAATTCGGATAATTCAGACAACAGCACTGACGTTGCTGATTCATTCAAGATCGCCGACAGCGGAAACGACAGTTCGGACAACTCGGACAACTCGGACAACTCGGACAACTCGGACAACAGCACTGATGTGGCCGACTCGTTCAAGATTGCCGATAGTGGCAACGACAATTCCGACAACTCCGATAATTCCGACAACAGCACAGATGTTGCTGATTCGTTCAAGATCGCTGACAGCGGTAACGACATGTCAGATAACTCCGATAACTCCGACAACTCCGACAATTCGGACAATTCGGACAATTCGGACAACAGCACCGATGTCACCGACTCGTTCAAAATTGCGGACAGTGGCAACGACAATTCCGATAACTCGGATGATTCCGACAACTCTGACAACTCGGATAACTCCATCAACGTGGCGGACAGCGGAAATGACAGTTCCGATAATTCCACCAACGTTGCGGACAGTGGCAACACCACCGTGTCCGACAGTGGCAACGACAGTTCCGACAATTCTCTGGCACTGGACCTGGATGTGTTCCTGAACAACGCTGATCTCAACGGTACTGTATCTGGAACTGCAACCACATACGGCAGCGTCAGCGCTGACGGCTCCTACACCGAGGTTCGCAACAGCAATGAAATCTCCGGTGGCTCCGCGAACTACACCGGGGTCGGTGCCTTCGCCCAGAATGCAGGTAATGGCAGCGTTACACAGGCGAACGTCAGTGTAATGTCCAACCTGTCCACCGGTGGCGCCAGCGGCACCGAATAAGGAATCCAGGCCGCGCCTCAACGGGTGCGGCCCGGTTATTCCGGGAGAACGGCCATGGGTTACGTCATCAGATGGAAACTGAAGGCTGCCTTGTTGGTGTTGCTGTTCGGGGCAACGGGCGTCATATCGGCCGAGGAGTGGATGGATACCACGCCCTTGTCTGCCGATCAACTGGCTGACTCAAGCGGTCGCCAGGGAGTTCCGCTGCAGCTGCAGATTAACAATAACCAGCAAAACGCGAATGTGTCCGATAACCTGCTGTCGGGGAATGTTGTCACGGGTGATAACAGCATTTCCGACAACGCGTTCGGCAATATGAGCGGGATTGCCACGGTTATCCAGAATACCGGTAACCAGGTGGTCATTCAGGACAGTACCCAGATCAACATACTGATCAATCAATAACGGAGGTGGGCCATGGCCAGAAAGGTTCTTGTTGCGATCTGCGCGAGTGCCGGGCTGCTGTGGTCCACTGCTTTCGCGGGCTCGGTCATGGTGCCGGGTATCGGTGGTGATTTCCGGCTGGAGGTCAAGAGTTTCGAGAATCGCCGGTTTGACAGCGTCATGCGCCAGCAGTACGACTTCAGTTGCGGCTCCGCTGCTATCGCCTCTTTGTTGAGCTTCCACTATAAGGATGAGGTCTCGGAGCACGATGTGTTCATCGAAATGCTGGCATTGGCAGATGAGCAGAAGGTTCGTCAGGAAGGCTTTTCCATGCTCGACATGAAGCACTATCTGGAGGCCAGAGGCTACCAGGCCGATGGTTTCCGCATGCCGTTGGCGGGGCTCAGGGACAAGGTGCGCCTGCCGATGATTGTATTACTGAACATTGAAGGCTTCCGGCATTTCGTCCTGATCAAAGGGATCAGTGACGAGGAGGTCCTCGTCGGGGACCCGGCCCGGGGGCTGAAAGTCTATTCCTACGCACAATTCAGCGAGTACTGGAACGGCACCGCCTTTATTATCCGCAGCCATCTTGACCGGGGGCGAGACGGATTTCTCGGTGACGGAAACTGGCCTCAGGTGGCCAGGGCGCCGATACAGAAAGGCCTGGGCGGTCCGTCTCTCGGCCATACATTGCCTTACTGGCCCTCCTCAAGGGAATGGTGATGATCATGATGATCCGGATGCCAGCTATAGCGTTAATGGTGGCTTCATTTGCGACCGTGTCGCCGTCGGTTCAGGCAGAGCTGAAGTTTGGTGTGGAGCCACTGAGTGACCTGGAACTGTCAGAATACCGGGGCGGTTTCCTGATGGATAATCTGGAGATCCGCATTGGTCTGGAGCAGATCGTCGGTATCAACGGTGACACGCTGGTGATCAATCGCCTGACCATTCCCAATCTTAACCAGGCCGCCAGCGGCCGTCTGGTGGATCATCATTCGGAAACGGTGCTCGAGGTTATCAGTGCAAGCCGGAATGGCAGTGCACGGGTTGCCAGTAGTATGGCTGGCCCGAATGGCTGGATGACGGTGGTTCAGAACAACCTTGATAGCACTGTGATACAGAATATGCATCAACTGAACATTGAGCTGAACAATCTGGGGGCCGGGAATACGTTCCCGGCCCGGTTCAGTGACCAGCTGGTTCAGTTGCTTGGCCGCTAGAAGCTGATCGGCAGCTTCAAGGTAATTTCGCTGTTGGGCGCATTTTCCGTGACGCCGATGCTCACCGTTAGGCTCAGGCTGGTGGACTGGGTGAGGCGCTGGGATAGGCCGAACGACAGAGACCCGATCTGGATGCTGTCGAAAGTGGCGTCAAAAAGATCGATATCTCTCTCAAAGGTGGTTTTCCGGATGATTGAATGGTCATAGCCCAGGCTGAAGGACGTGCGGTCGTTAAAGGCAAACCCCATTCCAAAGCCAAAACGCACTATATCTCCGGGGTCGACGGTGTTGCCGTTCTCAAATCCCTGCTCCTCTTTGAGCGTCCAGACATAGCTCAGGTTGCCAAACAGCACGGCGGGGTCTGACGGGTAGATGAACGAGAAGCCCGGTTCGAACGCCCAGAAGCCGGAACCGGTGGGGCGACTCTCCAGCTCAACACCAATCGGATTGCCCTGGTCATCAAAGATGGTTCTCCGATCAACGTCGTAGGGGCCATCTCCGGTTGGCGCTTTCACCCGAATCGAACCAATAATGTAGGGCCAGCCACCCAGGCCATCGGTCAGCTGGTAACGGGTCGAGAGTTCAACGTCACCAAGACCTTCCCCTGAGGATTCCCGCAGCGTATCCACGGGCGTGCCCTGAAACACTTCGCGCTCTCTGAGGTCCTCATTGATGCTGAGGTAGGGTACACGGAGCGCCGCTTCAAACCGGCTGGTAAAGCCGTACTTGAGCGACAGGGCGCCGACGAAAATATCACGCTGGACTTCCGAGATATTGATCAGTCCCACCAACAAGGCCGGGATCACCGTGTAGCCTTCCACCGCAACCGCTGTTGAGTTGCTGTGGGCGTGAGAGAAGGACGGCTCGATGGTGAAGCGTCCCGGGCGGGTAACGATGCCCCGGTCGGCGGTGATTGAGGCGATATCGGTGGCGGGGTTGGCGTTCGAATCCGCCTGGTCCGCCGAGCCAGCAGACAGTGACGCGCTATCACTGTCTGCCTGTGCCGCTACCGAAAGCATGGGGACAGCCAGGGTGAGTGCCGGAAGAATCCAGCGCGCTTTTGGGTTCATGGAAAACCTCCATCAGTTATTCTTCGGCGGCCGGGCGTGGGCCCCATGGGGGAACTGATACTTGTCCATCAGCCGGTATAGAGAAACCCTTGAAATGTTCAGCAGCCTTGCCGCTGCCGACACATTGTTGTGAGCCAGCGCCAGACTTACCGAGAGTGCCTGCCGATCCGCTTTGGCCCGAAAGGCGTCCAGTGACAGTTCCTGGCTGCCATAGGGGCTGTCTGCGAACGGGGCGGCAAACCCCATGTCCTCCGCTTCGATTTGGGGCCCGTCACTCAGCAGCAGGGCCTGGCGCAATCGGTTCTGGAGTTCCCGGAGATTGCCGGGCCAGGGATGTTGGGCCAGACAGATAGCAGCCCGGTCGCTCAGGCGCCGTATACCTCCCGCCGATTGCGTCGCTGACAGTATCCGGCTGGTCAGTGCGGGAATGTCCTCCCGCCGTTCCCGAAGCGGCGGCAAAAGCACATGCAGGCTGCCGAGCCGGTAGAAAACATCACTTCGGAAGGTGCCGGCATTCACCAGCTGTTCCAGGGGCCTGGTACTGGTGGCAATGAGTCGGGTGTCAATCCGGACCGCGTGGTTCGAGCCGAGTCGCTCTATCGTGCCTTCCTGGAGGAAGCGCAGAATGGCCGACTGCTGCTCGTGGCAGAGTTCGTCAACACCAATCAGCAGCAGCGTACCGCCATCGGCGGCTTCAATGCGGCCTTTGTGCGCGGTCATGGCGTGGGTGAAAGCACCTTTTTCATGGCCGAAGAGCTCGTTCTGGGTGAGGGAGCGGGGTAACGCGGCGCAGTTCACGACGATCAAGGGTCTGTTTTTGCGCAATGAGTGGTCATGGATGAAATGGGCCGCCGCTTCCTTGCCAGTCCCGTTCTCACCGTAGATAAGTACCGGCTCTTCGGTGCGGGCAAATTTCAGCAATAGTTCCCGGACTTGTCTTATGGCAGGAGACTCCCCTTCCAGGGCGAAGTCCTGATGGCTCGAAGGTTTGGTCAGAGAAACCCTGGCCTGCAACTCAGACATGCCCCACAGGTGCCCGAGGATGGCATGGAGCCGATCAGACTGGATCGGCAGTGTGTGGTAGTCCTTGCAATAGCGGTTGATCAGCGCGCAGATTTCGGGGTTATGAATCTGGTGAGAATCCAGCGTGGCGACCCAGTGCTGTACCGGCATGGCATCGAGCCATTCTGGCAGTTGATCCAATTGATCCTGTTCCAGTGTGGCCAGATCAAAGACGCCGACTCTTACCCCTTCGCCGGCTTTCGAGCTCGGTATCGGCCGGCCGGACGCAGAGACATGAATCAGCCGCCAGTCCCGAAACATTGGCTCGCCAGCGATAAAAACCGGATAGTCCGCCGACAACCAAACGAGCGGTCGTTTTTCCTCCATGGCGACTCTCCTGAGAAACGGCCTGGAAAACGAACTGCAAAAACGTTCAGTAAATGTTGGTAACACCGGAACTGCTGGATCCGATCACTGCCCTGTGACCGTATACCGCTTGGGGAAACAGGCGAAACTTCTGCTGGCGGACATACAGGTTGTATGCCAGTTTATAGACTCTCTGCCATTTCATGGGGTTGCAGCCAAGGGAATCGTGTGCGGGGAGTATCCTGTAAAGTATGCCGACACAGTTGTATCTTTTTCTCTCTGATATGCTGACAGTGGAACAGGTTGAGGTGAACGATGGGCAAGATGACAACGAATGATCCAGCCGATCAGGCCAGGGCCGACCTGCTGGACCAGCTGGAATGGACCAGGAAACGCACGGAGACCTTGGTGTGTTCCCTGACTGCGGAGCAACTGGACGTCCCCTGGCATCCGGGCGTCAATCCGCCCCTCTGGGAAATGGGCCACGCTGCCTTTTTCTATGAGGTGTTCGTATTCAATCTGCTGGACGGCACTCCCAGTTATGATCCGTCAATGGACGATCTCTGGGATTCCTTTCATGTGGAGCATCAGGACCGCTGGAACCGTGAACTCTTCCCGGGCCGTGAGAAAACCCTTGAGTACTTCAACATCATCTATGACCGGGTGGCTGACCGGATAAAAACCGAACCGCTGACCGATCAGGCGTTGTACCTTTACCGCTACGCAATCTATCACCAGAATATGCACATCGAATCGCTGCTCTGGTGTCGGCAGACGGTGGCTTACCCGGCGCCTCCGGGAACCGATTTTTACCGGCCTGCGCCCGGCCATCAGTCTGATGGTGATGCAGTGATTCCCGCGGGGGAATGGTCGATTGGCATGCCGGGTACTTCGGACCGCTATGCCCGCGAAGATTTTGCCTTCGATAATGAAAAACCACGGTTCACCGTGAAGCTCGACCAGTTCGCTATTTCAAAGTGTCTGGTCAGCAATCGACAGTTCATGGCGTTTATCGAGGACGGCGGCTATCGTCGGCCCGAGCTTTGGTCTTTCGGTGGACGGAAATGGTTACAGACCGAAGCCGATGTTGCCCTGGTGCATGGCAGTGATGAACCGCTGTTCCGGGCACCTCGCCACCCTCTTTACTGGCGCTGGCATGATGAGCAGTGGCAGGAACGGCTGTTCGATCGCTGGCAGCCTCTGAATCCCGACGCACCGGTCACCCATGTGACTTTTTGGGAGGCGGAGGCCTGGTGCCGGTGGGCAGGGCGTCGCCTGCCGACGGAGTTTGAATGGGAAGTGGCGGCCCTGGGAAATCGGCCGGGCGAGCCAATCCGGCTCTTTCCCTGGGGCAGCTCGACACCGGATGACCAACGGGCGGATCTGAACGGGCGCGCCATGGCCCAGAACCCGGTGTTTGATTTTCCGGAGGGTGACAGTCCATTTGGCTGCCGACAGATGATCGGTACGGTCTGGGAGTGGACCAGCAATCAGTTCCTGCCTTACGACGGCTTCAAGGTGGATATGTACGCGTTCATGTCCACGTTGCAGTTCGGCGACCACAAGGTCACCAAGGGCGGTAGCTGTGCAACATCATCCTGCCTGATCCGGGGCACTTATCGGCAGGCTTATCTGCCGGTGCGCAACGACGTCTATACCGGTTTTCGAACCTGTGCGCTTGAACAAGACTGACCAGCGGGCTGCGATGGATAGCCTGATTACCCGGGTTTGCCCATAACCAGGGATGTTTCGGCGGGCGTTTTGTCGATCAGGTGGCTGGCCAGGGCAACGCCGGTTTCGCTCATGGTCAGATAGGCTTCGTCTGCGCCGGCCTCCCGGATCTGTTTCGCCTCATCTTCATACATGGTGTGCGCGACAATAAAGCCCTTGAAGCCCAGTTTTCTCAGCATCCTGGCCGCAATCAGCTTCCCTTCTATGTCGCCCATCGCCAGGATGACCGATTCCACCGCAGGCATGTGCAAACCATTCCAGAAGGAGGCGTCCTCGGCGTCAGCAAAGACCACGTTACGGCCTTCTTTCTGGTGCTGACGGACTTTTGCCGGATCGGAGTCGAGCGCCATCAGTTTTGGCTGGTCATCGCAGAGCCAATCGTAGGCGGCGGTTCCTGTGCGGCCCATGCCCATGATCAGAACCCGGGTGTCGCCCAGTGACAGCGGCTGTTCGTCCGGATGATGCTTGCTGCCCTCAAAGCGGCTGAGATCCTGGGCGTAACGTTCATAGAGACCGTGCGCGAACCGGTTGATGGGTGCTGAAACCAGGAACGACAGCGACACCGAAATTGCCAGGGGAACCAGCCATTCAGGCAAGGCGACGCTGGCGACAATCAACCCGAATTCGCTGTAGTTGGTCAATGCAAGAGCACTCAGGAAGCCGCTGCGTGCTCGTAAGCGGAAGGCCAGCAGCAGGAAAAAGAACAGGATGCCTTTCAGCGGCAGGACCAGGCCGGCCACCACTGCGAATAGGAGCGCATCCCCATCGGGCAGACCGCCAATGCCGATCTGCAGAAAGAAGCCCACCAGGAACACTTCCTTGACGCTCCAGAGTGATTTGGAAAGTTCCTGGGAGCGAGGATGATTTGCCAGCATGGCGCCGAAAACCAGTGCGCCAAGCTCGGAGCTCAGACCGACCGACTCAAAGCCAAGACCGCCGACAACAAGCGCGAGCAGCAGCCCCAGGAGCACCAGCAGTTCGTCGTGGCCACTGGCATCCAGCAGCCTGAACAGGAGAGGTCGAAGCAGCGGGAGCCCGAACACAATCAGCGCCCACTCGGAGGGAGTTTTCCCGGCGGCGAGGCTCATGACCACGAGGGCAATCAGGTCCTGCATGATCAGGATGCCGATGGCGACCCGGCCGTGGAACGCCCGCAGTTCCCGTTTTGATTCGAGTACCTTGGCTGCAAGCACGGTACTTGAAAACGACAGTGCAATGGCCAGCATCAGTGCAGTTGACCAATCAAGGTCCATCAGGAGGTACACACCAGGGGTGAAGACCGCGCAGGTGATGCCGAAGTGTAGCAGGCTGCCGCCAATCACTTCCGGGCTGACGATTGAGCGGAGCTTCAGCTTCAGCCCCACGGTAAACAGCAGCAGGAGGACACCAAGGTGCGCTATATGCTGGAGAACGCTGGTTTCCTCAATCACAACACCGGTTGCCTCGGCAATGCCACTGAGTACAAAGCCGGCAGCCAGATAGCCTACAAGAGGAGGGAGACCAACAAACTTGACCAGCAGGCCAAGGCCGAAGGCAAAGGTAATCCAGATCGCTTCAGGCATGAGGTATCAATTCGGACGTCAAAAGCACAATGGTTGCTAGGCTACCCTGTTTTGCCGTGCCCTTGTAGTCGCTGAAGGTGGAATGCGGAGATTATTGCTAAAACGGCTCTCACTCAGCCGGCAGCCCGATAAAGGTCCGGAACAGTTCTGCTGATTCGGCCGGGGCCTCCACCATCGGGGCGTGGCCGATGCCTTCCATCAGTTCCAGCCTGGCATTCGGGATCGCTGCTGCGAACACCTCGCCGTTTCGGTAGTTAATAACCCGGTCTTCCTTACCCCAGATGATCAGGACCGGGGCCTGAATCCGGGAGATGGCATTGCGGAAGTCCGACTCGAAACCGGCATCACGAATGGCCGAAAAAATGACCTCGTTGACTTCCCGATTGGCAATGGCCCGCTCTTCCATCACGCCCATGATCGGCCAGGGCACAAAGGGCTCTTTCTCAAGGGCAAACTCCATGAGCCGCTCGAAGTCACCGGGCTTCTTGGGGATCAGGGGATTGTCCCCCTCCATCACCAGATCCACCAGTTCGCTTTCATACTCCAGAATGCCCGCGGGGTCGAACAGCACCGCTGATTTCACTTTCCCGGGATAGTTGGCGGCGTAGAGCGCGGTAATTGCACCACCCATGGAGTTGCCCATAATGTGGGCATCATCAACGGAAAGCGCCTCCAGAATCTGCGCGACGTAGCCCGCCTGATCTTCCAGGCGATAGCCGATATCCAGAGGTTTGCTGCTCTCGCCATGCCCGGGAAGGTCGATGGCATAGACATTGAAGTCGTCGGTCAGGTGGCCGGCCAGGCGGGTCCAGTTGTCCTTGTTGGCCCCGAAGCCATGGATCATCACAATGGTGTCGCCATTAACCGCCTGGTGATTCCTCGAGTAGGCGATCTCAAGTTTATCGACTGCCACGGTATCCGTTTCCAGACCCGCAGAGGAGCGTTCAAGGCCGATGGCCGTCTCATAAATGCCATGGCGTGAGCAGGCGCTCAGAAACAGCGAGACGGTCAGAATGAAAAACAGATTGAGGGTTAGCGGGCGCTGCATCAGGGACTCCTTTCGGGCGGCTTATCGGCATCCGTTGCGAGGCGTTTACATTACTCCATAAAAAAGCCCGGTCAATGACCGGGCTGCGTTTTCGCGGACTGGTTCAGGCCAAGCCGGTTCCTGCGTCAGGACTGCTCGCGGGCAATGGCCCGAAAAGCGATGTCCTTGCGGTAGAACGCGCCATCCCACTGGATCCTTGAGGCCAGCTGGTAGGCCCGTTTCTGGGCTTCGGTGACGGTGTTGCCAAGAGCCGTTGCGCATAGCACACGGCCGCCATTGGTGACCACCTGGTCACCGTTGAGGCGGGTGCCCGCGTGAAATACCTTTTCGCCCTCGGTCTCGGTCTCCGGCAGACCGGAAATGGCGTCGCCCTTGTTGTAGCTGCCGGGGTAACCACCGGCTGCCAACACGATACCCACGGAGGCCCGGCCATCCCACTCGGAGGGGCACTGGTCCAGCTTGCCGTCGATGGCGGCATCACACAGTTCCACCAGATCGGACTTCATTCGTAGCATGATCGGTTGGGTTTCCGGATCCCCGAAGCGGCAGTTGAATTCGATCACCTTTGGGGCGCCGCTGTTGTCAATCATCAAGCCGGCGTAGAGGAAGCCCTTGTAGGGATGACCCTCGGCCGCCATGCCGCGCACGGTGGGGTATATCACCTCGTCCATGATGCGCTGATGCACGTCGGCAGTGACCACCGGAGCCGGCGAGTAGGCGCCCATGCCGCCGGTATTGGGACCGGTGTCGCCATCACCGACCCGTTTATGATCCTGGGAGGTAGCCATGGCCAGCACGTGCTCGCCGTCCACCATCACAATGAAGCTGGCTTCCTCGCCTTCGAGGAATTCCTCGATCACCACGCGGCTGCCGGCATCACCGAACGCGTTCCCGGCCAGCATGTCGCGAATCGCGTCCTCGGCTTCTTCCAGGGTCATGGCAACGATCACGCCTTTGCCTGCGGCCAGGCCATCGGCCTTGACGACAATCGGAGCGCCCTGTTGGCGAACGTAGGCGAGAGCCTCGTCAACATCTGTGAAATTGCCGTAGCCGGCGGTTGGAATCTTCTGGCGTGCCAGAAAATCCTTGGTGAAAGCCTTGGAGCCCTCCAGCTGAGCAGCGCCGGCACTGGGGCCGAAGACGCGCAGGCCACGATTCTCGAATTTGTCGACGATGCCTGCCACCAGCGGCGCCTCGGGGCCGACGATGGTAAGCCCGACATTGTTGGTGGCGGCGAAGTTGGCCAGGCCGTCCAGATCCATTACATCGATATCGACATTTTCCAGGCCCGTTTCCCGTGCCGTGCCGGCGTTGCCGGGGGCGACAAATACACGGTCTGCCCTGGGGGATTGTGCGGCTTTCCAGGCCAGGGCATGTTCACGGCCGCCGGAGCCAATAACGAGAATATTCATGAGCGTATTCCTGTTTTGTCGGATTACGCCGTTGGCTAATCCGACCTACTGTATTCGAGCTTCAGTTCGTTCGTAGGTCGGATTAGCCAACGGCGCAATCCGACACTCCCAAATCTTCCCTTAATGCCGGAAATGACGCATGCCAGTGAACACCATGGCAATGCCGTGCTCGTTGGCCGCATCAATCACTTCCTGGTCGCGCATAGAGCCGCCAGGCTGGATTACAGCGGTAATACCCGCTGCTGCGGCAGCGTCAATGCCGTCCCGGAACGGGAAGAAGGCGTCGGAGGCCATCACCGAGCCTTTCACTTCCAGGCCTTCATCGGCGGCCTTGATGCCGGCAATCTTGGCGCTGTAGACCCGACTCATCTGGCCCGCGCCGACGCCGATGGTGCGCCCGGCCTTGGCGTAGACAATGGCATTGGATTTGACGTATTTGGCCACTTCCCAGGCAAACAGCAGGTCATTGAGTTCCTGCTCGGAAGGCTGGCGCTCTGTGACCACCTTGACGTCTTCCATGGCTACCATGCCCAGATCCCGGTCCTGTACCAGCAGGCCGCCGGTTACGCGCTTGTAGTCCATCGAGCGGGCGCGCTCGCCGTCAAGCTCGCCGCAGGCCAGCAGGCGAACGTTTTTCTTGGCGGATACCAGTTCCACGGCTTCCGGGGCGATGGTAGGCGCGATGATCACTTCCACGAACTGGCGGTCGATGATGGCTTTGGCGGTTGCCGCATCCAGCTCCCGGTTGAAGGCGATGATGCCGCCAAAAGCCGAGGTCGGGTCGGTGGCGAAGGCCAGATCGTAGGCCTGACGGATATCGGCGCCGATGGCGACACCACAGGGGTTGGCGTGTTTAACGATCACGCAGGCCGGATCCGCGAAGGGCTTCACGCATTCCAGGGCGGCATCGGTATCGGCCACGTTGTTGTAGCTCAGCTCTTTGCCCTGGAGTTGTTTGGCCGTAGCCACGCAGGCTTCCTTCGGGTTGCGCTCGGTATAGAACGCGGCGCGCTGATGCGGGTTCTCGCCATAGCGCATGTCCTGGACCTTCACGAACTGGGCGTTGAAGGTGCGGGGAAAATCCGCGTTGTCGTTATCCGGCGTGCGGCCGCCCAGGTAGTTGGCAATGGCGCCATCGTAGCCTGCCGTGTGCTCAAAGGCCTTGACCGCCAGATCGAACCGGGTGCTGTAGCTCAGCTGGCCATCGTTGGCATCCAGCTCTTTCAGAACGCGGCTGTAATCGGAGGCATTGACCACGATCGCGACGTCGTTATGGTTCTTGGCGGCGGCGCGAACCATGGTCGGCCCGCCGATATCAATATTTTCAATGGCGGTAGGCAGATCACAGTCCGGGTTCGCCACGGTCTCCTCGAACGGATAGAGGTTGACCACAACCATATCGATAGGGCTGATGCCATGCTCGGACATTATGGCGTCGTCGGTACCACGGCGGCCAAGAATCCCGCCATGGATCTTCGGGTGCAGGGTTTTTACCCGGCCATCCATCATCTCCGGAAAACCGGTGTAGTCGGAGACTTCGGTTACCGGGATGCTGTTTTCTTTCAGGAGCCGGTAGGTGCCACCGGTAGAGAGCAGCTCAACGCCGCGTTCGGTCAGGGCACGCCCGAAATCGACGATGCCGGTTTTATCACTCACGCTGATCAGGGCGCGACGGACGGAGGTGTTAGCCTGGTTTGCCATGGGTCACTTTCTTCGCTGGAGATGAACGAATAAGGGCCTCGCGAATGGTGTCCGGGAGGCCCTCTTCAAATGTCTGGATTATAGCAGACCGTACTGCTTCAGCTTCTTGCGCAGAGTCCCGCGGTTCAGGCCCAGCATGGTGGAGGCCTTGGTCTGGTTGTTGCGGGTGTATTTCATCACCTGCTCCAGCAGTGGCGCTTCCACTTCGGAAAGTACCAGCTGGTAGACCTCGGTCACCGGAGCGCCATCCAGTTGGGCGAAGTAGTTTTTCAGGGCCACCTCAACGCTGTCGCGCAGGGTGACGGTGTTGCCGCTGCTGTTCACCGTCTGCAACTGATGAATATCATCGTTGGCCGGGGTGCTCAGGTTGTCGTTTGCCAATGTCTCAGCGCTCATGCTGCGAATACCTCTCCATTTCGTAAGCCTGCAAAATACTGTTGAATCGTGTCTCTCTGCTCCAGCGCATCGTCGATGGCATTGAAGCGTTTGCGGAACTGTTTACCCGGATCGTGGGACTGCAGGTACCAGCCCACATGTTTTCTGGCAATACGCACACCCATGGTCTCGCCATAGAAGACGTGCAGCGCCTGGAGATGCTCGGCCAGGATCTCCTCAACCTCATCCAGCTCCGGTGCGGCCATGTGGCTGCCGGTTTCCAGGAAATGCCGGATTTCCCGAAAAATCCAGGGGCTGCCCTGGGCGGCACGGCCAATCAGCAACCCATCGGCGCCGGTATGGCGAAGCACGTCCCGAGCTTTCTCCGGTGATATAATATCGCCGTTGGCAAACACCGGGATGCTGATGCGGGACTTCACATCGGCGATGGTGTCGTACTCGGCGTTGCCTTCGTATTTATCCGCACGGGTTCGGCCGTGAATGGCAACAGCCTGAATGCCGGCTTCCTCCGCCATCCGGGCAATGACCAGGGCATTGCGGTTGTCCCGGTCCCATCCGGTACGCATCTTGAGGGTGACGGGAACCTCAACCGCCTGAACCACTGCCTCAAGGATGTCGCGAACCAGAGATTCATCTTTCATCAGGGCGGAACCGGCAGCCTTGTTACAGACTTTCTTGGCCGGACAGCCCATATTGATGTCGATGATCTGGGCGCCGAATTCCGCATTCTGACGCGCGGCATCCGCCAGCATCTGCGGATCGCCGCCGGCAATCTGCACCGAGCGGGGTTCCGGCTCGCCTTCGTGGTTCAGGCGGGTCTGTGATTTGCGCGTATGCCAGAGTTTGCTGTCCGCTATGACCATTTCCGACACAGCCAGGCCGGCGCCCAGTCTCCGGCACAACAGCCGGAAAGGACGGTCTGTCACGCCTGCCATGGGCGCAACAATCAAAGGGTTGGGCAACGTGTACGGCCCGATTTTTGCCGTCGGCAGCATGATCTGAGTCCGTGTCACAGCGGGTTGAGCAAGGTCAGAGCTGAGCGGTTGTTCAATAAATGACCGATCCAGCATCCGAAGGGCGGTAATGATACCGCCGGGGGCATTCTGATTGAAGGGGCTTTAGGGCGAAAAAACTGATTATTTTTCGCCCTCTCTGGTTGACTTTTGTTCTGTCCGATGCCGGCCCTGGATGGCTATCGAGTGAACACTTGCTGACCGCTTCAGGGTGCGTGGGGGCGGAACAGGATGTTGTAATTGACGGCGTCGCGGCCTGGATCACGAATACTGATGGCAATTCGGACGGGGGTATCCGGCGGCATGGCTTCCAGTTTTTTGCCCTCACCGGCGAGGTATTCCTCGGGTGTAAACAGGCTCTGCGCGACCACATCGCCGTTCAGATTGGAGAAAGTCAGAGCAATCGCCGGGAACGGCTGTTCAAAGTCGGCCCGGTTAATGATCACAGCATCCACTACCAGCTGTGAGCGGTTTTCCGGGTCGGTTCTTACTACCAGCTTTCGACTCTGGATTGCGTCGACGTTGATCAGTGGTTTGAGTTCACAGCCGGCCAGGTCGCAGGCTTTCTCATAGAATGGTCGCAACTCCGGAATTGCCGACAGGCGATCAAACTGGAACCAGGCAACCTGGGCCACCAGAACCGCCACCAGCCCCAGAACAATCACGCTCCAGACCACAGACCGAACGCTTCCATCCTTGCCGGAGCCAGTGCTGACGGGGTCGCGCCGCAAATCGCGGAACGGCGGCTCGGCATGAAATGTCGCCCCGGAGCGATCCGATTCATCAAAATCGAACCCGGATTCGGCAACAAAGTCATCGAACGAGGATGCTCCCGGTCTATCCGACCCAGAACGGGCCGCAGATGGTGATGGCGTGCTCTCGACCGCCGGCTCTTCCTCGGGCTTCAGGTCGGGGCCGGGGTCTCCCGGTAGCGCCGGCTCCGGATCTCGCTCCTTTTTTGCGGGTGGTTCCGGTTTCCGGGCTGCCGGCTCATCGTCATTCAGGATGGCTTCAGCCCAGCTTTCATCCACGTCCTCGTTGGACGTGTTGGCGTCCGCATCCTTGTAGTCCGCCTCATCCCGCTCATCAAAGCTTCGGAAGCTGTCGCTGAGCTCGTCGTCGGAAAAGGTCAGTTTGGTGCCGGCGTATGGTCCTTCTGCCGCATCCTCTTCAGGGTTGTCGGCAAAAACGAAATCCTCTTCGCCGGCGCTGGCCGAGTCCGTCGGCGGTGCCTTGGAGGCCGTCTTTTCCGGAGCGGCGGACTTGCGGGAGGGTTGGCCGCTTGCCGGCACCACCTGGTGTTCGATAGCGTTGAAAATGTTCATGCAGTTGCCGCAGCGCACTTTGCCCTTGGCAATGCCAAGCTGTTCGTCCGTTACCCGGAAACGGGTCTGGCAATTCGGGCACTGTGTCTGCAGGCTGCTCTGGGTCATGCTTCTTCCTGAAAGCGACTGGGCTACGAGTGTCGGAGTTTAGTCGTTAAGACCGTTTTCGTCATCTGTCGTTGCGCCGTCCTGTGAGGCGTATCCACTCTTCCCGCTGTTCCGGTTCATCCATGACAAACCAGGGTTCGTATGCCGCCATCACTTCCCGGGCCTGATTCGACAGAATGCCGGACAGCACCAGATCTCCGCCCGGTCGGGTCCGGGCCGCTAGGTGGGGTGCCAGGCCAATCAGCGGCTGGGCCAGGATATTTGCCAGCATGAGGTCTGCCTGGGTGTCGGGCTCGTCTTCAGGTAGATACAGATCCAGTTTGCGCTGGTCGACGCCATTCCGGCGGGCGTTTTCCCGGCTGGCTTCCAGGGCCTGGGGATCGGTGTCGACACCAATAACGTGATCGGCACCCAGCAGCAGAGCGGCCAGGCCAAGAATGCCCGAGCCGCAGCCATAATCGATAACCTGCCTGTTCTTTACATCCTGTCCGTCGAGCCATTCCAGGCAAAGGGCGGTTGTGGGGTGGGTGCCGGTGCCAAAGGCCAGGCCCGGGTCCAGCATGAGGTTGGCAGCGGAGGGGTCCGGTGCCTCGTGCCAGCTGGGGACGATCCACAGCCGCTCGCCGAATTTCAGGGGCTGGAAGTCGTCCATCCAGGCCCGTTCCCAGTCCTTGTCCTCAACGAGCGTCACCTCGATTTCCGGAAGTGCCTGCTGGGTTTGCTGGTGCCAGACATCACTAATATCAGCACAGAGCTGCTCGATATCGCGACCGGAATCAAACAGCCCGGTAACTGTGGTCTGGCTCCAGAGGGGTGTAGTGCCGGGATCCGGCTCGTACAGGGGCTGGTCCGCGGCGTCTTCCATGGAGACGGCGTCAGCGCCCATCTCCATGAGCAGATCCTCAAGCTGATCCGCATTGTCCGGATCAGCCGGGATCTGGAGTTGTATCCAGGGCATGATTAATCCCGCATCAGTTTCTCAAGGTAGTGGATGGTGAAGTCTACCTGTTTGAAGCCGCCATCGCGTACCAGTCTCCGATGCAGGGGCTGGTTGGTCTTGATGCCCTCGACCAGCAGTTCGTCCAGCGCGTTTTTCATGCGCCGCCGGGCGATCTCACGGTCATCACCCCAGGTGATCAGCTTGGCCACCAGGGAATCGTAGTAGGGTGGAACCGTGTAACCACTGTACAGGTGCGAATCGACGCGGACGCCGTTGCCACCCGGGGCGTGGAAGTGAGAAATCTTTCCGGGGCTTGGTACGAAGGTTTTCGGATCTTCGGCGTTGATCCGGCACTCAATGGCGTGGCCGGAGATGCGGATATCATCCTGGGTGTACTGCAGTGGCAGGCCGCTGGCAATCCGGAGCTGCTCGCGAACAATGTCCACCCCCGTGACCATCTCGGAAACCGGGTGTTCCACCTGAACCCGGGTATTCATTTCAATGAAATAGAACTCCCCGTCCTGGTACAGGAACTCAAAGGTCCCAGCGCCGACATAGCCAATTTCCTTGCAGGCATCGGTGCAGGCCTTGAGGGTGCGCTCCCGGGATTCCGGGTTGACGTTCGGAGCAGGGGCTTCCTCGATGACTTTCTGGTTCCGGCGCTGCATGGAGCAGTCACGGTCACCCAGGTGGATGCAGTTGCCGTGCATGTCGGCCAGCACCTGAACTTCCACATGCCGTGGTGTTTCCAGGAATTTCTCCAGGTACACCGTCGGGTCTCCAAAGGCGTTCTTGGCCTCACTCTGGGTAATCTGAACCCCTTTGAGCAGGGCCGCTTCCGAGTGCACCACTTGCATGCCCCGGCCGCCACCGCCGGACGCGGCCTTGATCATTACCGGGTAGCCGATTTCGCGGGCAATCCGCAGAGTACGCTCCTCGTCGTCGTCCAGCGGGCCATCCGATCCGGGCACGGTAGGAACGCCTGCCTTGATCATGGCGTTGATGGCCGACACCTTGTTGCCCATCAGGCGAATGGTTTCGGCTTTCGGCCCGATAAACCGGAAGCCGCTTTTCTCCACCTGTTCGGCAAAATCGGCGTTTTCGGCAAGAAAGCCGTAGCCTGGGTGGATGCCGACGGAATCAGTGACTTCCGCAGCACTGATAATGGTCGGGATATTCAGGTAGCTGTCGGTGGCGCTGTTCGGGCCAATACAGACCGACTCGTCGGCCAGGCGAACGTGCATCAGATCACGGTCGACCTGGGAGTGCACTGCCACCGTCTTGATGCCCAGCTCCTTGCAGGCGCGCAGAATCCGGAGGGCAATTTCACCCCGGTTTGCGATCAGTACTTTTTCTAACATGGCCATGAGTAACTATTACCCCGTTCAGGAAATGGCGACCAGGGGCTGGTCAAACTCAACCGGCTGGCCATTCTCGACCAGGATCTCCGTGATGGTTCCGCTCTTGTCCGCCTCAATCTGGTTCATCATCTTCATGGCTTCCACGATACAGACGACATCACCGACATTGACGGTCTGGCCGACTTCCACAAACGCCTTGGCAGTGGGCGATGGTGAGCGATAGAAGGTACCCACCATCGGGGATTTCAGGGTGTGGCCGGTCGGAGCTGGGGGTGCGGAAGGCTCTTCCGCGGCCGGAGCCGGGGCGGCAGGAGCGGCAGCCTGTGGTCCCGGAGCCGGATAATGGCTCATGTACTGGGGAGCGGCGGCCGGCTCGCGGCGCCGGGAAATGCGCACCGAGTCGTCCGCTTCGTGAATCTCCAGCTCCTCGACGTCAGATTCCTCAAGCAGCTCGATCAGTTTCTTGATTTTACGAATATCCATAGTCAGTCCAGTCCCGTTGTGTCAGGTCTATCGGTGAATGCGTTTCAGGGCCGCCTGGAGTGCCAGATCGTACCCCTGACTGCCCAGCCCACAGATAACGCCTTCGGCGATATCCGAGAAATAGGAGTGATGCCGGAACGGTTCCCGCGCATGCACGTTAGAAAGATGCACTTCAATAAAAGGTATTCCCGAAGCCAGCATGGCATCCCGCAGGGCAACGCTGGTGTGGGTAAAAGCGGCCGGATTGATGATGATGAAATCCACGCCTTCCGCCCGGGCCTCGTGAACCCGTTCAATCAGTTCGTACTCGGCGTTTGATTGCAGGTGCAGCAGATGGTGACCGTGCTCTGCCGCCAGTGAGCGCAACCGGTCGTCGATATCGGCCAGTGTCTCGTAACCATAGACCTCGGGCTCACGAGTGCCGAGCATGTTGAGGTTGGGGCCATGGAGCACGAGAATTGTCGACATGGTTCTATCTGCCTTGGTGTCTTTTAACAGGTTCTAACAGGTTCGCCGAAATTAACGGCATGTTCCCCCAATGGTGCGTGCTTGTTTTGTTCAGATCAACACTTTTTGACAATCTTCCCTGTTGTCCATTGGTCGTAAAAAGACGGCAAATGAATCGAAACGCGATCTTTCCGCTGATGACAATCATTGTCGTGAACGCCAGCACGAACTTCTATACGACGTTGGTTTCATAAAAAGGTAGCAGCCGGGCAGGGACTGAGCCATGCCCGATGGAAAATTGTCTGCAGGGTTCTGCGGGGAGCAAGTTGGGCCGGGACGGCCCGGAATCAGGAATCTGCCAGAGTTACGCAGTTGCGGCCAAGTTCCTTGGAGCTGTAGAGCGTCCTGTCCGCCCGCTCGCACAGGGCCTGGGAGCTGTCATTCTCCCACGCCGCGATGCCGCAACTGAAGGTGACATTGAACTCCCGGTCGCCGGCCGGTTGCTGCAGTTCCGAGAAGCGCTCGCGGATTTCGTTGAGCACGTTGCGGGCATCGCTCGGACGGGTGTTGGGCAGGATAATGGCAAATTCCTCACCGCCGTAGCGACCAATGTGATCGGTCTTGCGCAGGCGTTGCTTGAGGAACATCGACAGGCTCCGTAACACCCGGTCACCGATCGGGTGGCCGAAGGTGTCGTTTACCTTCTTGAAGTAGTCGATGTCGATCATCGCAAAACACAGGGGCTGGCCTTTCTGGCGCGCCCGGACAATCTCCTGATCGAGCAGGTGAAGGGTGTGGGTGTGGTTGAACAGGCCGGTCAGGCTGTCGCGGATCATCAGCGCCAGCAGCGAACGGGCGCGCCGGCCACGGTTGTGGATCGTGGCAATCAGGTGTTTCGGGTCGATCGGTTTGGTGAGGAAGTCATCGCCCCCGAGACTCATGGCATGAAGCTGTTTGCTGACATCTTCTTCTGCCGACAGGTAGATGATGGGCACGCTGTGAAACCGATCCTGCTGACGGATAACCCGGGCGATTTCCATGCCGGTGCAGCCAGGCATGTACATGTCCAGGATAATGATTTCAGGAGAAAACTCTTCCAGGGCATGAATGATCTGCATCGGGTCGGTAATGATGTGGGCGGTCATGCCCGCTTTTTTCAACACCGTTTCCATGTACTTGGCCTGGGCGCGGGAGTCGTCCAGTACCAGCACCTTATAGGGTTCCACGGTGTTGCCATGGGTGTAGGTTTCAATCTTCTCGATTAGCTGCCCCGGATCAACCGCCGGATAGAAGAATTCCTCACCGCCACAGCGGGATGCCCTTAACCGGGTCTCGATCGAGCCATCCTCATCGCTCATGAAGATGATGGGAATGGGCGTGTCGTGTCGTTCCTGCAGATGCTCGATGGTGCTGATGCCGGCGTTGGGTGTGCCGCCGAAGTTGACGTCCACCAGGATGGTTTCCGGCTTGTGCAGGGCGCAGGCTTCGGTGAGATCTTCGGCATTGGCAAAAGCCGAGGCCCGGAAACCGAAAAATTCCAGCTGGCGGATCAGGCGGCCGGCCATTTCCTGATTGGCCAGGGCGATGTAAACCGGCGTGCGACGGAACTGGTGAGGCGCTTCGGAGCTGTTCAGATCGGTCCGGCGCAGGGTGCTTTGGGAGAGATTTTCGATGGCATCCTGGATTTTCCGCTCCAGCGTCTCGTCCAGCGCCGAGCCGGACTCCCAATGGTTGATCAGTTCAAGAATGGTCTGACCTGCCTCGGCGTGACTGGCCATTTCGAAACGCTGCGCATAGCGCACGAGTTTGTCCGAGGCCGCGGCAAATTCCTCGCGATGGGCCGCAGCCATCTCGCGGTCTTCGTGGATCTTTTGCCAGGTATCCAGAACCACCCGGGCCTGGGTGGTCACACGTCGTGCGAAATGCTGCCTGAGTTTCTCTTTCTGGCTTTCGTCGTTCATGTTGCTCCGGCCTGCCTCTTATTCGTTATTGATCGTCCTTCCCCGGTGCGGACGATTTCAAGCTTAGACGTCTTACAGAGTCTATAGTGTTTAGTGTTGTCGGCGTAGGTAGCGTACTGTAAATGTTTGTCAACTCTGCGGTGCAGGTCACAATCACCTGGCCGGCTGTCTCACAGCCCATCCGGAGATGCTCCCAATGGCAAGGAAGCGAATGATCAACAACCGGAAGCAGCGGGGTGTGGTCACTCTGCGGACAATGCTTCTGGTATTCACCGGTGGCCTCCTGGTAATCCTGCTGGCCGCGGCCTTCATTACCAGCTATGGCTATTTCCGGAACTATGTCTCTGACCAGCTCGCGGGTCATGCCCGGGACGGGGCAACGGCGATCGGGCTGTCGCTGTCGAACGCTATTGATGGCCGCGATCCGGTTGCCTCAGCGTCGCTGATTGATGCAGTGTTCGATAGCGGGCGTTATCTTTCAATCATTTACCTCAATCACCAGAATGAACAGATAGCCGGCCGGACCATGGCGCTGGACGAAATCAAGGTGCCGTCCTGGTTCCGATCGTTTGCGGACCTCCCTTTACCGGTTGCCGAAGCGGAAGTTGTCCGAGGCTGGAGTCGCCTGGGTACGGTGCAGGTGATCAGTCATCCGGGCCGGGCTTACCAGGATCTCTGGCGCACCACGATCGGCCTGACAGCCAGTACTATGGTTATCGGCGGCATCGGCCTGTTTGCGCTTTTTGTGTTGCTTCGTCGAACCCTGAGCCCTCTTCATGCCCTTGAGGACCAGGCTCAGGCGCTCGGGCAACGGGATTTCCGCAAACGGGTCGCTATCAAGTCGACCCGTGAAATCAATAAAGTCACCGACGCCATGAACCAGATGGCCGACGATCTGGGCCAGTTGTTTGAAGGCCAGGCAAGGCTTATCCAGCACCTGCGCCGGGTCAACAACGAAGACGCGGTGACCGGTCTGGCCAGCCGAAGCGCATTTGATCAGCGTCTGAAAGTGGAAGTGGAATCCGAAGAGAAGGCCGCGCCGGGGGTTTTGATGTTGATTCAGCTGGCCGATTTCTCCGGCTACAACCAGGCTTATGGCAGAGACGAGGCGGATCGCCTGCTGCTTCGTGTGGCAAGCGTGATTACCGACTTCGTCATGGGGCACGCCGGTGCCTTTGCAGGGCGGCGAACCGGTGCCGAGTTCGCCATTTTTCTGCCCGGGGTAATGCCGGCGGATGCCGGGGTCTGGTGCCGGCAGTTGGTTGAGGACCTTGACGGCGTATATGCCGATCTGGCTTTGCCCATGGACACTGCGGTGCATGGGGGGCTGGCGAAGACCCGCCAGGGCCGGGGTGCACGGGATCTGATGGCAGCGGCCGACGAAGCATTGCGCAGTGCCCAGAGCAGGGCAGAAACCTGCTGCCATCTGGCGGATCCGGAGAAAGATGGCCACCACAATCTGGAGACCTGGCGGGTCATCATCAGTCAGGCGATTCGTGAGCAGAATCTGTCGCTTTGGCTACAGCCCATGGTAAACGAAGGCCGGTTGTTGCCGGTCTATCACCAGGTGTTTTCACGAATCGAATCGGTCGAAGGTCCGCTAAAAGCAGGCACCTTTGTTCCTATGGCCGAGCGATTCGGCCTGATCGCTGATCTCGATCGCCTGCTTGTTCAACGGGTTCTGGCCCTGCTGGCGGAATGGCCGGATCAGGCGCTGGCAATTTCCCTCGGCAATGCCTCTGTTGCCAGCGAAACCTTCCGGTCGGATCTTCTGTTGCAGCTTGAGCAGGCCGGCCCGTTGGCCCGAAATCTCTGGGTCGGCATCTCTGAACAGGCAATCCATCATCATCGCACCGCGGTGGGCCTGCTGGTCAGGGCACTTGGGCGGCTGGGCGTTCCGGTAATGGTGGATCGTTTCGGTGTTGGCGGCGTACCCTTCAGCTACCTGAGAAATCTGAGGTTTCAGGGCGTGCGTATCGATAACAGCTTCATACATGACATCGATACCCACGACGACAACCGGTTCTACCTCGAGTCGGTATTGGCCATCGCCCACAGTCGCGGGGTAAAGGTCTTTGCGACAGGAGTGGAAACGGCGTCGGAATACTCGGTACTCTGTGCCCTGGGTATCGACGGTGCCATGGGTTACCATCTAGGCCGGCCGTTTGCTGCTGACAATCAACAGACAGGGGATTAACAGTCATATGCCAGGCAAAATCAGACAGTACTTCAGGGACAGGAAAGACGATGTTCGCGATTATGCCGGAGGCAGCGGTGTTATTGGCAAACTCATTCTGGCGTTGCTGGTGGTGTATCTCCTGGTGTCAGTGGTTGTTGGCATGTACTGGAGCAGTGAGCCCGACGCCTTTTCAGTCCGAGCGCACACCCGCTCGGTGGCCAACGCCATGGAACGCGAACCGGTTACCGGTTTCGCGACAACGGTAACCATGATCCGTATCGCGGAAACCCTTCTTGAAAAGCCCGGTGGTTACATCTCCAACGACATATTCCCGCCAGGTGTGTGGCTCGACAACATGCCCAACTGGGAGTTTGGTGTGCTGGTGCAACTCCGGGATCTGTCCCGGGCCATGCGTCGGGATATCGCCCGCTCCCAGAGCCAGTCTGCGGAGGATCCGGATCTGACCATTGCCGAACCCCAGTTCCACTTTGACAGCGGGAGCTGGGCCATCCCCTCCACCGAAGCGGAATACCGTCGTGGCATTGCCGCCCTGAAGCGCTACCTCAACCGGCTCTCCAATCCGGAGCAGGCCAATGCCCAGTTCTATGCCCGGGCCGATAACCTGGCAAACTGGTTGGCGGACCTGGAAACCCGAATCGGCAGCCTCTCAAGAACTCTGGGCGAGAGCGTCGGCAAGGCCTCGGTGTCTGACGCAGTGGCCAACGTGGATATGGACAATCCGTTGCAGGAAGAGGTCGGGGGCATTGACGTTAAGACGCCCTGGACCAAGATTGACGACGTATTCTACGAGGCCCGGGGCAGCTCCTGGGCCCTGCTGCATATCTTCCGGGCCATTGAAGTGGACTTCCGGAAGGTATTGCAAGACAAGAACGCCATGTCCAGCGTGAAACAGGTGATCATCGAGCTGGAAGGGGCCCAGGGCCCAATGTGGAGCCCGGTGGTACTGAACGGCAGCGGCTTTGGCGTTCTCGCCAATCACTCCCTGACCATGGCGGCCTATCTGTCCCGGGCCAGCGCCGCGATCAGCGACATGCGCGATCTACTGTCACGCGGCTGAACTCGGGCAGGCAGGCATAAAAAAACCGGGCACGAATTGGCCCGGTTTTTTTGTGGGGTTCCGGATCAGCCTTTGTAAGCGTTGATGGAATCCACAATGGCCTTCTTGGCAGCGGCTGCATTGTCCCAGCCCTGAACTTTCACCCACTTGCCAGGCTCAAGCGTCTTGTAGTTTTCGAAAAAGTGCTGGATCTGATCGCGCAACAGCTCCGGCAGGTCTTCAATTTCCCGGACGTTGTGGTAGGAGGTGGTCAGCTTGTCGTGGGGAACCGCAACCAGCTTGGCGTCACCACCGGCTTCGTCTTCCATGTTCAGAACACCTACCGGGCGGCAGCGGATCACAGAACCGGCCTGAACGGCGTAAGGAGTCACAACCAGCACGTCCAGAGGGTCGCCGTCGTCAGCCAGGGTATGCGGGATAAAGCCATAGTTGGCCGGGTAGAACATTGGGGTGGCCATGAAGCGGTCTACCAGCAGCGCGCCCATGTCTTTGTCCAGTTCGTACTTCACCGGGGAGCTGTTGGCCGGGATTTCGATGGCAACGTAGATGTCTTCAGGCGGGTTCTTGCCTGCGGGGATGTTGTCGAATTGCATGTGCGATCCTTCCTGGTACGTTAAAGGTACGTTTAACTGCGGTTAAAAAGTGGGCGCAATTATACGGGAGTCTCCTGCAGTTCGAAACTAAACCTTGGTCGTTGGTTTTTGGCTTTGTTGCCGGTATCGGTTGGTCTTTCAGTTCGGTGCAAGCGGGTATCTGGCAGGGCTTTCCGAAAAACGCCCATAAATACGTCCATGTAGGGCTCGGTCGCGCCATCCCTGGCGCTCCACGTTTTCGGAAAGCCCTGCCAGATACCCGCCCGAACTTATGAGATATGCGAACCGATTGTTTACCGTAATTTGCTGATGCCTGGGAAGATGTCAATCCTGAGCTTTTGGATAATCATGTCGAGAGCTCATCAGGGGACTGTCGGGAACCTCTCCCAAAACTGTGCGGAGCCATGGATGGCGGAGCTCAAGCGTCACATGGACGTGCCGCAAGGAGCGTGTTTTGGGATAGGTTCCCGACAGTCCCATACTCGAAGCTATCGGGCTATCAGCACCAAAGTATATCTCCCAGGCAGAATAGCTACAGCCGAATCTGCTTGGCAATCAGCTCTTTCATGATTTCGGTGGTGCCGCCACCAATAGAGAGAATCTTGGCATCCCGATAGAGGCGCTCGACCACGGTTTCCCGCATATACCCCATGCCACCGAAAAGCTGCACCGCTTCCCGGGTGACCTTTTCGCAGACATCCACCGAGAAATTCTTGGCCATGGCCACCTGTTTGATAGGGTTCTTGCCGGCCTGCATCAGGGCGGCGCAGCGGTAGGTGTATTCCCGGGCCACGTCGATCTGGGTGGCCATATCCACCAGTTTGTGGCGGGTTACCTGGAAACCGGCGATGTTACGGCCAAACGCTTGTCGCTGTTGGGTATATTCCAGGGCGGCCTCGTAGGCGAGTTGGGCGGTCATGTAGGCCATGATCGACAGGCTCAGGCGTTCGGCCAGGAAGTTGCTCATAATGGCAATAAAGCCGGCATTCTCGGCGCCGATCAGGCGGTCCGCCGGGACCCGGCAATCCTCGAAGAACAGTTCGGCGGTATCGCTGGCCCACCAGCCCATTTTCCGGAGTTTCTTGCCGGTGGAAAATCCGGGCATGTCCCGGTCGATGAGCAGAAGGCTGATGCCGCCATGGCCTTCGCCACCGGTGCGCACGGCGACCGTGTAGTGGTCGGCGCGCATGCCGCTGGTGATGAAGGTTTTGCTGCCGTTGACGATGTAGTGGTCGCCGTCACGGATCGCCCGGGTTTTCAGGTTCGCGACATCGGAACCGCCCCCGGGTTCGGTGACGGCCAGTGCGGCGATTTTTTCGCCCCTTAGCACGGGTGGAACGATTTGCTCACGCACTTCCTTTTTTGCCCATTTGGCCACGGGCGGCAGGCCAATATCGAGAGAGCCCAGACCGGCAACCAGGCCGCCGGAAGTGGAGCGCATCAGCTCCTCGGAGACTGCCACTTTCAGAAAGATATCTCCTTCTCCGATCCCCCCCAAAGTCTCGGGGAAGCCAATGCCCAGCAAGCCTGCATCCCCGGCTTTCTTGTAGAGCTCCCGGGGAAATTCACCGGCTTCTTCCCAGTCGTCGATGTGCGGCAATACCTGTGTCTCTATGAATTTACGAGCGCTTGCCCGGACCTGGCGGTGGGTTTCGTTGAAGTATTCGGACACTGTTCGGCTTCCTCTGATCGGAATCAATGCAGAGCAGTGTCGCCCAAATATTGATACCAAGCAAGCGCTTGGTTTCCGGCGGTTCAGGCAATAAAAAAGCTGGCCCGAAAGGCCAGCTCTGTGTCGTGAAATGTGCCGGGATCAGGCGCCTTCGGCACTGATGCTCTTGACGCCATCTTCGGTGCCAAGCAGCAGCAGGTCGGCCCGGCGGCGGGCGAAAAGGCCGTTGGTGACTACGCCGACAATGTTATTGAGCTTTTCCTCAACCCGGATCGGTTGGGAAATATCCATGTTGTGGACATCCAGGATGATGTTGCCGTTGTCGGTTACAACGCCTTCCCGGTAAACAGGATCACCGCCCAGTCTGACGATCTCCCGGCCAACATGGCTGCGGGCCATGGGGATGACCTCCACCGGCAGGGGGAACTTGCCCAGAATGCCAACCATTTTGGAGTCGTCGGCAATGCAGATGAAGGTTTTGGCCACCGCCGCCACGATCTTTTCCCGGGTCAATGCGGCGCCGCCGCCCTTGATCAGCTCCAGGCGTTCGTTGGTTTCGTCGGCGCCATCCACGTAGAACTCCAGTTCGCCGGCGCTGTTGAGGTCATAAACCGGGATGCCGTGGCTTTTCAGGCGCTCGGCGGTAGCCTCGGAGCTGGCCACTGCGCCATCAAAGTCGGTCTTCAGATCGGCGAGCATGTCGATGAAGAAATTGGCCGTGCTTCCGGTGCCAACGCCGATAATGCTGTCGCTATCAAGGCGGGGCGCGATGTAGTCGATGGCGGCTTTGGCGACGGCTTTTTTCAGTTCGTCCTGGTTCATTGGAAGCTCCGGATGCAAATCAGGTTGGGTTTCTTTGCATTATAGCGCTTTAGCGAGCTCTGCTTATAGACGGCTGCCGTGCAAACTTCCTACACTGTTGGTTTTTTCAGCCGACCATCGACCGTAAACCAACCAGAAGCCGGAACAGTTATGCCGCAACGCTACATCAAGAAGATCCTCGATGCGCGCGTCTATGACGTGGCCATCGAAACACCCCTCACTGAAGCCCGTAGTCTGTCCAAGCGCTTTGGCAACAATATTCTGCTCAAGCGTGAAGATCTTCAGCCGGTGTTTTCCTTCAAGATTCGTGGCGCATACAACCGGATTGCCCAGCTTTCCGAAGAACAGAAAGCCAAGGGCGTGATCTGTGCCTCCGCCGGCAACCATGCCCAGGGTGTGGCGCTCGCTGCCAAGAACCTGGGCATCAAGGCCGTCATTGTGATGCCCCAGACGACGCCGGAGATCAAGGTGCGTTCGGTTCGGGATCACGGTGCTAGGGTGGTTCTCAAGGGCGATGCCTTCGATGAGGCCGCTGCCCATGCCCAGGAGTTGATCCAGAAACACGGCTACACCTATATCCCGCCTTACGACGACCCGGATGTCATTGCCGGCCAGGGCACGGTGGCCATGGAGATCATGTGGCAGTTCAGCAAGCCGATCCACGCGATCTTTATCTGCGTTGGTGGCGGCGGGCTGATTGCCGGCATGGCCGCCTACATCAAGTATCTGCGTCCGGAAATCAAGGTGATTGGCGTTGAGCCGGAGGATTCCAACTGCCTGCAGGCCGCCATGAAGGCGGGCAAGCGTGTGGTGTTGGATGAAGTGGGCATCTTTGCCGACGGCGTGGCGGTCAAGCAGATCGGAAAGTACCCCTGGGAGATCTGCAAGGACCATGTGGACGAGGTGATCACCGTGTCCACTGATGAAATCTGCGCCGCCATCAAGGATGTGTTCGAGGATACCCGCTCCATTGCCGAACCGGCCGGTGCATTGGGCGTAGCCGGTATCAAGAAGTACATTGAGCGGGAGAAGATCGAGAACGAAAACCTGATTGCCACCCTGAGCGGCGCCAACATGAATTTCGACCGTCTGCGCTACATCTCCGAGCGTACGGAAGTCGGTGAAAAGCGCGAGGCGATCCTGGCCGCTACCATCCCGGAGAAGCCGGGGGCCTTCAAGACTTTCATCAACGCCCTGCACAAGCGCAGCATCACCGAGTTCAACTACCGCTACGCCGATGCCACCAACGCCACGATTTTCGTGGGCATCCAGATTGCCGCCGGTGGCCACGGCCGCGAAGACCTGGTACAGGACCTTCGGGAGAATGGATACTCGGTGGTCGACCTGACCGACAGCGATCTGGCCAAGCAGCACATTCGCCACATGGTGGGTGGCCACGCGCCGACCATCACCAACGAGAAAGTGTTCCAGTTCGAGTTTCCGGAACGCCCGGGGGCGTTGCTGAAGTTCCTGATGTCACTGGGTACCCGCTGGAACATCTCCATGTTCCATTACCGCAACCATGGCGCCGCCTATAGCCGTGTTTTGCTGGGGGCCCAGGTGGACGACGACGAAGTACAGGATTTCGAGAAGATGCTGGATAAGGTCGGCTTCCGCTACGAGAACATGACGGATAATGAAGCCTATCAGTTGTTTCTGGGACAGGGTAACTCCCGTTCAAGTTAACGCGGAGTAAGGCAGGGCCCGGCAGGGCTTCCAAAACTGTGCGGAGCCATGGATGGCGGAGCCCAAGCGTCACATGGATGTGCCGCAAGGAGCGTGTTTTGGAAGCCCTGCCGGGCCCTGACTGGGCGGCCTATCCAAAGCTTACTTAATTTTAATCTGTCAAAAATTGTAAAAATCAAGATGCGTGTTAGTCTTTCTTCTGATTCTTGAAGTCAAGAATAGCTCACTGATTTACCAACATTTTTGAAACTGCATTTTGAGGAATTGAAGCCATGGGCGGCAAGCCTGACATCATCAGAGCCATTGTGCTGATTTTCGCCGTCGGCCTTGTGATTACGGGTTTCACATCCATCCACGCTTCTGAAGACGGCGCGGCTAAAACCAACGCCTTTGTTGGCTCCGTTCAGGTCATGAGTCAGCCGCTGAACCGGTAACGTCGCTTGTCGGTCACCACGCTGTGCAGGGGCACATCCCAGGGCTCTATAGGCAGCTTTTTCACCTTCTGAAAATCGTGGGCCAGGCCAATCAGTTTCGGCGCCAGTCTTGGCCGTATCCGGCTGAAGGCAAACGTTCTGTCATAGAAACCTCCACCCATCCCCAGTCTTCCGCCCTGCTCGTCAAAACCCACTAACGGAAACAGTACCGCATCCAGTGCCCAGGCAGGGCGCCGCAGGCCTTTGCTGAACGCTGGTTCGGGAATGCCAAACCGGTTAGCGGTGAGTTCTACGCCATCGTAGTAGGGGCTGAAAACCAGTCTGCCTTGGTGAATCGGATGCAGTACCGGCAGGTAGAATCGGACGCCCTTGTGACGGGCGATGTCCAGGTAAACGTGGGGATCAATTTCGCCGTCATTGGGCAAATAAATGGCAATGTGCCGGGCACGGTGCAGGTCTGGATTCTTCAGCAGATTGAGAGCCAGGTACTCGGCGGCCTGTTGCTGTTGCTCGAAACTCAGCTCACGGCGGTGGTGCCGCAGGCGTTTGCGAAGTTCACTGCGTGAGAAGGTGTCAGGATGGGACTGGAACGGTTGAGGCTCGATAAACTGGCTCAAAATAAAGCTTCCCGGGCTGCCGTTATCGGATGTTGCCCTTGAACCCAAAGTTCAAGGTCGGTGGCCGCTGTGACATATTAGGCTTTCCCCTGTCGGGGACGTGCTCACAATGCCCTGAAGTAGCCACCTGGGTAATGCGCATCGGCTCGAGGACGTATCCGACTATCCCGAACAGCCCAGGAAGTTGTTCTCATTATACGGGCAGTATCGGGGCCGATTGCAACACCTGTCTGAGATTCTGTGCGGATTTACCGACCCGAGCCATCACCCAGGGCGCCGTCCAGTTTATTATCCATGGCTCGCAGCAAGGAACTGGTGGCGTCAGACATGGTGTCGCGCTCAAGCAGCTCGTGGGTAATGTTCAGGGCGGCCATAACGGCGATGCGCTCGGTACCGAAGACTTTGCCACCGGCGCGTATTTCCCGCATCTTGCTGTCCAGGTGCCTGGCGGCCCGTAGCAGGGCATCCTGCTCTTCCTCGGGACAGGCGACCAGGTATTCCTTGTCGAGGATTTTCACCTCAACTGTGGTGGATTGCTGTGCCATCAGTGATGCTCCAGGGCCCGAAGGCGGCTGATCATGGCTTCGATCTTGTGTTTTGCGTGATCGTTCTTCTGCACCAGCTGGGCCCGTTCCCGGTTCCAGTCATCCTGCAGTTCCCGCAACATGGCGTTGTCCCGCTCGAGTTTCTGACAGCGTTCTATCAGCCTGTCCAGCTTGTCCGCTAATGCCTGTACTTCGGACTGTTCCATGACGTGCCCAGCAGTGGTTTGAGGTAGTTGAGACTAACTATAAGTGTGGACGCTAAGTCGGTCAATTTACAGGCTTGTCATTGCGCTCCCTGCGTGATGCGCATCACTGATCCCCGGCCTCGCCAAACCCCAGTCGGCGACTCTGGCGCCAGGTATTGAAAGCCGGTATCAGCGCGACGGCGAAGGCGGCCACCGGCACCGAGGCCAGTAACGCCCACTCAGCCGCGGTCAGCGGGCGTAAGGTGATCTGCAGGCCATAGTTGGCCAGCAGCCAGGGGCTCGCCAGTGAGAGACCTGCCATGCCAACGGCCAGCGCCATCACGCAGGCGACCAGGGCAAGGGCGACACACTCAAGGATATAGAGTGAGGCGATCAGTGCCGGAGAGGCGCCGGTTGCCCGCAGTACGGCAATTTCATGGGCTCTTTGGGCCTGCAGGGTCAGAAGTACGGCCACTAGCCCGATCAGGCTGGTAATAACAACAAAACCGGTGATGCCCAGCAGTGCCCGCTCAAACTGGCCCATCAGGCGCCAGAGTTCGCTCAGAGCAACACCCGGGAGTATGGCCGAGAGCGGCTCGCCGGCAAACTGGTTGATTTCCCGCTGGATCCGGAAGGTCAGCACCTGTTGTTCGATGCCGACAAACGCGGCGGTGATAGCGTCGGGTGTGAAGTCGCGGCCTTCGGCCTGTTCCGGAGTGATTGTTCGCCCCGGTATGGCGACGCCGGATTCCCAGCCCACGTGCATGGCCTCCATGCCATCCAGGCCAATATACACGGCCTGGTCCACGGGCGTTCCGGTAGGCTCCAGTATGCCGGTGACCATAAAGGGCGTGTCTTCGTGGTTGGAAAAACTGGTCCGCCCCCCGCCATGGGATAATACAATCTGTTCACCCACCTGATGGCCCAGCGACCTTGCCACGCCGGCGCCAAGAACAACATCAAAGACATCTTCAAACCACCGGCCTTCTGTCAGCTCAAGTGGCAGGCCCCGGCCGTAACGGAAATACTTCAGAAAGTTCTCATCTGTCGCAACGACACGGTTACCACGGTAGCTGTCTCCCAGGGAGATCGGAATCAGCCACTCGAGGCGGGCATCGTTTTTCAGGCTCTGGTAGGTCGACCAGCGAATGTTGTTGGTGGCATCGCCGATATGAAACACGGTATACAGCAGCAGGTTCAGCTGGCCACTGCGGGCGCCGACGATCAGGTCTGTACCGCTGATGGTGCTGGTAAAGGAGTGCTTGACCTCGGTGCGCAGGTACTGGATGCCGAGCAACAGGGAAACGCTCAGGGTGAGCGTCAGGCATACCAGGGTCAGTACCTTTTTCCGGTGCCATAGACTGGCCAGGGCCAGTGTCATAGCCAGGCGTGCTTTCATGTCCGGTCACCCCGCAGTTCCAGGCGGTTGCCGAAATGGCGGGCCAGGGACTGATCGTGACTGACGAACAGCACCGAGGTGCTGTGCCGGTGGGCAAGATTCAGCAGGAGCTCCAGGAACCGGTCCCGGTTGTCGACATCCAGTGCAGAGGTGGGTTCGTCCGCCAGAATAAGACCGGGTGCGCCAATCAGGGCCCGGGCGGCCGCAATCCGCTGTTGCTGGCCGATGCTCAGCCGGGTGACTTTCCGTTGCCAGTGATCCTCGGGGATCGACAGAGCGGCAAGCAACCTCTCCGCTTCGTCTGCGACCGTCGGTTCAGTGCGCTGTTTGCGCAGTTGAGAGAGTCCGCAGGGCAGGGTGACGTTGGCCCGGGTGTTCAGGTAGGGCACCAGGTTGAACTGCTGGAAGATGACACCCATATGGTCGGCCCGGAACTGGTCTCTCTTGCCAGCGCTCAGTCGATGGATATCCGTGCCGAGTACCCGGACGGAGCCTCCGGCGGGGCGAAGCATTCCTGCGAGCAGACTCAACAGGGTGCTTTTGCCACTGCCGCTGGGGCTGTGCAGGAAAAGGTGCTCCCCCCGTTTCAGGGTGATATCGGGAAAAATGAGTGCTTCCTGGGCCGGATCCCAGGAAAAACCAAGCCCGCTGATTTCAATGGCGGTTTCGGCGCTCCGGGAACTGTTGCTCGCTGAGTCTGTCTTGGTCGTCATGTAGGTTGCTGTCTGCCCAGTGTATGATGGCGTTTTTCGGAAGTTGATCCCAGGAGTGTGTGATCCAATGATGCTTGCCTCGCCCCGTCCGCGCTATGCGCCGGTTTTTTTCATGGTGTTTGCCCTGGTGCTCCTGCTCCCTGCCTCAGGCCAGGCGGAACCGAGGGAGATCGACTGGCTGGAACTGATGCCGGCCGAGGATCTTGCATTGCTGGAGAATATGCCAGAGATCGAGCATGAGGGCGATGGCGCCCCCTTGTTACCCGACGAAATCATGACCGGTCGGGTTGTGCCAGAGATGGGGGGTGTGAACGGGCGCATCCCCGGGTTCGTCGTACCCCTCAAGACAACCCAGGATATGCGTATCCTTGAGTTTTTCCTGGTGCCCTACTACGGCGCCTGCATTCACGTGCCGCCACCGCCTCCGAATCAGATTATTCACGTCAAATACAAGGAAGGTTTCACGCTTGAGGCCCTGTACGATCCGGTCTGGATCGAGGGCAAGCTGGTGATCGACCGCACCGAGAATGACATTGGCACTTCTTCCTATTCAATGGTTGCGACATTGGTAGAGCCTTATACCGAGTGACTCTTGAGCAGGCTCGCTGGCGAGCTCCATCATTGGGCAGAGAGTCGAAAGCTGGTATCACCGTGCTCCAGGCGACCTGAACCCTGGCCTCCCGACCAGACCCATTCGACGTTAAGGTGCTCGATCTCGGGAAAGCGTGCTGTGAGCGGGGTCGTGAGGGTCTCGGAAGCATTCAGGCCTGAACAGCGCAGGGTCTGGGTGATTTCGAAATCCGAATGTGAGGGCTCGTCCTTGTGATCGTGGCCGTGATCATCCCCGTCTGCCTGGTGATGTACTGTTGCATTCACGACTGTGCAGCTGGCCTCAGCGGTATCCAGCAGTGGGGTCTGGCGGAGCCAGTCGGCGGTTTCTGTGACCCGAGCCTTCTGTTCGTCAGTACGGGCGCGGTGTTCGAATCCGAGCAGGTTGTAGGCTGGCGAGGTGAACATCAGGTCAATCCGGTTTCCCTCGATGGCCAGCTGCAGTTCGGCATGACCGTGCTGGTGAGCGCCCGGGTTGTCGCTGGCAAACACAGCGCCGGCTGCAACAATGGCGGCAGCAGCCAGAATGGATTGTGTGGCCTTCGGTGTGGTCATCGCTCTCTCTCTTTCTCTCGGCATTAAATGATACGTTATAACATATTGTTTGCTCGCCGGATAAAAATCAACAGGCAGTGCCTTGGCATCGCCTGAATGCTAAAGTAGACCCTTAATCCACCAACACAGGATCCGCCTGTTTCATGTCAGAAACCGACACTTCCGGTGCTGCCCGCGCCGCTGAATTCGAGCGCTGGGCCAATGTTTTTACCGCCCACAAGGCTTTCAGTCACCCTTCCGAGCTGCATGGTGCCCTTTGTGGTCGCCTGGCGGCCGGATCCCGAATCGAAGAGCCGGAATGGCTGGCGATGGTGTGTGAACACATGGGGCTTGCTGAAGACGCTGCGGCGGAGTCTGACGACCTGGCCCCGTTCATGAACAATGCCTATGAACAGACGCTGGAGCTCTTGAAATCAGCCGACATGAGTTTCCATCCTTTACTGCCGGATGATGACTACGCCATCGAGCAGCGGCTGGAGGCCCTGGTTTCCTGGGTGCGTGGATTCCTGGAAGGTATGGCACTGTCTGCCGGCGAGTCGCTGGGCCAGGCGCCGGACGAGATCCGTGAGCTGATTGAGGATATGGTGGCCATCAGCCAGCTTTCCGACGATGAGCAAGCCGATGAGGAAAGCGAGCAGCAGTTACTGGAAATTACCGAATACATCCGGCTGGGGGCACTCGCCGTGTTCACCGAATTCAACGCTCCCGAACCACCGAAGGCTGATTCACCGACCCTGCACTGAACTGGGTCCTGAGCAGGAGAAACTATGAACTCCATGATTCCCGTGAAGGAGTTTGCCGAGCGCCGTCGCAAACTGATGGAGCGCATGGCACCAGAGAGTATTGCGATCATTCCGGCAGCTCCGGAGCGTGTTCGTAATCGAGACGTATTACATCCCTTCCGCCAGGACAGTGATTTTCATTACCTGTCCGGTTTTGGCGAGCCGGAGGCGGTACTGGCCCTGATTCCGGGTCGGGAACATGGAGAGTCAGTCCTGTTCTGCAAGGAGCGGCATCCGGAAAAGGAGCTCTGGGACGGATTTCTGGTGGGCCCGGAGGGGGCCATCGAGAGATACGGGCTGGACGATGCGTTTCCGATCGCAGACATCGACGACATCCTGCCGGGCATGATTGAAGGTCGTAGCCGGGTCTATTATCCCCTGGGCAAGGACGATCATTTCGATGCTCGGGTGATGGACTGGGTGAAGATGATTCGCAGCAAGGTTCGCAGTGGCGCCCATCCGCCTGGCGAATTCGTGGCCCTGGAACACCTGCTTCATGACCTGCGGCTGTACAAGAGCGCCAATGAGATCAAGATCATGGCCAAGGCCGGCCAGATCAGCGCCGAAGCCCACTGTCGGGCCATGAAGCGGGCCCGCAAGGGCGGCTTCGAGTACAACCTTGAGGCCGAACTGATCCACACGTTCATGGAGCATGGCGCCCGGTCAACGGCTTACCCGTCGATTGTGGGCGGGGGCGCCAATGGCTGCATCCTGCATTACATTGAGAACAGTGCACCGCTGAAAGACGGCGATCTGGTTCTGATCGATGCCGGCTGTGAATACCAGTGCTACGCCTCTGACATTACCCGCACCTTCCCGGTTAGCGGAAAGTTCAACAACGAGCAGCGGGCCCTGTATGAGGTGGTGCTGGCGGCGCAGTACCAAGCCATTGAGGCTGTGTCGCCGGAAAATCACTGGAACCGGCCCCATGAGGCGGCGCTGGAAGTGCTGACCCAGGGGTTGATTGATCTGGGGCTGTTGTCCGGCACCCTGGAAGACGCCATTGCCAACGAAGCCTACAAACCCTTCTTCATGCACCGCACCGGCCACTGGCTGGGGCTGGATGTGCACGATGTGGGCGATTACAAGGTCGGTGATGCCTGGCGCCAGCTGGAACCCGGAATGGCCCTGACGGTTGAACCGGGGCTGTACATTGCGCCGGATAACACCGATGTGGATGAGAAGTGGCGTGGCATCGGCATTCGCATCGAAGACGATGTGGTGGTGACCAAAGACGGCTGCCGTGTGCTGACCGAAGCGGTCCCGAAAACCGTTGCCGAAATCGAAGCCCTGATGGCGGACTGACACCCTGTGACCAAGCCTGATACCGATCTGATCATTGCCGGTGGTGGCCTTGCCGGAGCAACCCTGGCACTGGCGCTGGCACGGATGGTGCCGTTGCTCCGGGTGACGGTGGTCGAGGCGTTTCCGCTCTCACCCGATGCCCTGCCGGACAGCTACCAGCCCAGCTACGACGCACGCTCCACCGCGCTGGCCTGGGGCTCCCGGCTGATCTTTGAAGAGCTGGGGCTCTGGCACCGGCTCGCCGAGCACGCCACGCCCATCGAGCATATCCATGTTTCTGATCGGGGGCATTTCGGCGCCACCCGGCTGCATGCCGTCGAGCACGGACAGGAGGCACTCGGCTACGTGGCCGACAATCGCTGGATGGGCTTGTGCCTGATGCGGGAGCTTCTGGAGACCAACGTCCAGTGGCGGGCACCGGCAGAAGTGACCGACATGACGCCTGTTCCCGGCGGCGTCCGGGTCCGGCTGTCCGAGGATGGCGAGGATGCCCCGGAACTGACGGCCCGCTGCCTGGTGGTTGCGGATGGCGGTCGCTCAGGATTGCGCGAGAAACTCGGCTTCAGAACGGATCGTCACAGCTATGGCCAGAATGCCCTGATCGCCAATGTCTCCACCAGTGACAGCCACGGCTTTACCGCCTTCGAACGATTCACCGATGCCGGTCCCATGGCGCTTTTGCCCCATGGTTCTCCCACGCGCGCCGGGCACCAGTCGGCGCTGGTCTGGACCTTATCCGACGAGGCATTGCAGCAGGTTCTGGAGCTTCAAGACGCGGAAAAATGTCGCTGGCTTCAGGACCGGTTTGGCTGGCGTCTGGGCCGGTTTACCCGCATCGGTGCCTGTCATCATTATCCGCTGACCCTGACCACGGTGGACCAGCCGGTACGCCCCGGGGTTGCGCTGGTGGGCAATGCCGCCCATGCCCTGCATCCGGTGGCAGGCCAGGGATTCAATCTGGCCCTGAGAGGGCTGATGACACTGGTCGAGCAGTTCCGGCTGGCGGAAGAGCAGGGCAGGTCCATCGGCGATCTTGAGGTCCTGAAGCGCTACCAGGTCTTGCACCGTCAGGATTGGCAGCAGACGGTGCGCTTCTCCGATTCTCTTGTGCGCCTGTTCGGGCAGTCCATGCTGCCGGTAACTGCCGCTCGTGATGCCGGACTGGTGGGGCTTGATCTGCTGCCCGGTGCCAAACGCTGGTTTGCCCGCAAGGCCATGGGGCTGGGTGGGCGCCGGGCGATGATTGACCGGCCTGGAAATTTGAACAGGGAGGTCCCTGGCCATGAGTAACCCGAGCACCTTCGATATCCTCGTGGCCGGCGGTGGCATGATTGGCTCCGCGCTGGCGCTGGGGCTCGCCCGTCAGGGCTGGCATGTGGGCCTGGTTGAGGGTGCCAGTCGCGAAACCCTGACTGAGGCGCCGGCTCCCGCCACCACTGTTGCGGATTTCGAGCCCCGGGTCAGTGCCATTTCCGTGGCCAGTCAGCGGTTGCTGGAGCAACTCGGGGTATGGGACGAGATTACGGCTGGCCGCCACTGCCCTTACCAGACGATGACAGTCTGGGACGGGGACGGAACCGGGCGGGTTCAGTTTGATGCCGCAGAGCTTCAATCCCGGTCGCTCGGGACCATCATTGAGAATCGCAGCATCGTGCGGGCCCTGTTTTCTGCCCTGACTGAAAGCCCCGTTGAGCTGGTTGATGGTGCCACCATGAGTGGATGCCAGCGGGTCTCCGGCGGTTGTCGTGTAGAGCTTGACGATGGCCGCACACTGGCGGCGCGCCTGGTCGTGGGCTGTGACGGCGCGAATTCCCGTCTGCGCCAGTGGCTGGGCCTGCCAACCCGGGAGTGGGACTACGATCAGCAGGCAATTGTTTGCACCGTGAGAACCAGCCAGAGCCACCGGTTTACCGCGTGGCAGCGTTTTTCGCTGACCGGGCCACTGGCGTTTCTGCCGTTGCTGGATGAAACTGGCGATGAGCAGTTCTGTTCCATCGTCTGGTCCCAGGATACTGAAGAAGCCCGGCGACTGATGGCGCTGGGCGACAGCGAATTTGCCGCTGAACTTGAGCGGGCGATTGAACGGGAACTGGGCGCGGTTGAGGCGGTTTCCCGCCGGTTCGCCTTTCCGCTTCGCCAGCGCCATGCCAAGGACTATATTGCCCCGGGTTTCGCCCTGGTCGGGGACGCTGCTCATACCATACATCCTCTGGCGGGGCAGGGGGCCAATCTTGGCTACGGCGATGTCCGTGCCCTGCTGGACGAGCTGTCGCGGGCGCGCAAGGCCGGTCTGTCACCGGCCAATGACCTGGTTCTGCAACGCTACCAGCGCCGTCGCAAAGGCGAGAATCTCACCATGATGGCGGCGATGGAAGGCTTTAAGCAGCTGTTTGGTCGTGATGAGCTGCCGGTGCGCTGGCTACGGAACACCGGCCTGCGCTGGTTCAATCAGTTGGGGCCGATCAAGAACCGAATTGCTGCGGAGGCGATGGGGCTGACTGCCTGATCGCTCGTCCGAACAAGCCCTTTCCACGATGGGAAAAACAAAACCAAGGAATGCTCAATGGCAGGAAGCAGTCTTCTCGTACTGATTGATGACATCGCCACGGTGCTGGACGATGTCGCCCTGATGACCAAAGCCGCGACGAAAAAAACGGCCGGTGTTCTGGGTGATGACCTGGCCCTGAATGCGCAACAGGTGACCGGGGTAAAACCGGCACGGGAGCTACCGGTAGTCTGGGCCGTGGCCCGGGGATCAATGATCAACAAGGTGATCCTGGTGCCGGCGGCCGTGGCTATCAGCTTTTTCGTGCCCTGGCTGGTGACGCCACTGCTGATGCTCGGGGGCGCATTCCTGTGTTTCGAAGGTTTTGAGAAATTGGTGCACAAGTTCCTTCACCGGGAAGAAGACCAGAAGCGCAAGGCCGAGTTGCATGAGGCCCTGAAGGATCCCGGAGTGGATCTTCGGGCGGTGGAAAAGGACAAGATCAAAGGCGCCATTCGGACCGATTTCATTCTCTCCGCCGAAATCATTGCGATTACCCTGGGCACCGTGACGACCCAGACCATTGGCATGCAGTTCATGGTTCTGGCGGTGGTTGCGATCATGGTTACTGTGGGGGTTTATGGCCTGGTTGCCGGCATCGTCAAGCTGGACGATGGCGGACTGTATCTCAGCCAGAAAGACAGCCGGATTCTTCAGCAGCTGGGGGAAGGGGTGCTCTGGCTGGCGCCGTATCTGATGAAAACGCTGTCGGTGCTGGGTACGCTGGCTATGTTCCTGGTGGGCGGCGGGATTCTCGTCCATGGATTTACGCCGGTTTACGATGCCATCCACCATTTTGCCGAGGGCTTAAGTGGTCTGGCGGTGACACTGGTTCCCACCGTTGCGAACGGCCTGTTCGGTGTTGTTGCCGGGGCGGTGCTGGTTGCGTTGATTACCCCACTGGCCCGATGGTGGCAGGCGCGGTCAGCCTGAAAACCTCACAGGCAGGCGTCGAACAGCCGGCTGACCAGAACCGGTACCGCGGTTTCCATTCGCAGGATGCGGGGGCCCAGGTGGACGCCCCGGCATCCGGCTTCCTCCAGTTTTTCAACTTCGTAGGGGATAAACCCCCCTTCCGGGCCGATGCACAGAAGTGATGGGCGATTCAGGTGCACAGGGCAGGGCGTGCTGGTTCCGGGATGAGCGACCAGCGCTTGCTTTCCCTCGATAAGAGCCGGCAATTCGTCTTCCACAAACGGTTTGAACAGCTTTCGGATCTGTACCCGCGGCATCACTGTATCTTTTGTCTGCTCCAGTCCCAGGGTAAGGTTCTCCCGCACCTGCTCTTCCGATAGCCAGGGTGTTTGCCAGAAGCTTTTTTCCACTTTATAGCTGTTGATCAGCCAGATGTCCTTGACCCCGAGGGCAGCGCAGGTTTGCAGGATTCGGCGAAACATTTTTGGCCGGGGCATGGCCAGAACCAGCGTGAGAGGGAGCGGGGCAGGCGGTGTCTGGTCCAGTGTCACCCGGAGTTCCGCTTCCGCATCGGTGAGTCCCAGAACCTCGCCCATACCCATGTTGCCATCAGCCCGGCCAACAGGAATCGAGTCGCCAGCTGTCACTTTCAGGATGGACTGCAGGTGGGTGAGGCGGCGCCCGCGGAGAATCACCCGGTCTGCATCAACGAAGTCTTCCTCAAACAGTAACGCCAGGTTCATTCGCCGGCGGACTCATCGCTTTCAGGATCTGCCACTTCTCGTTTTGCCAGTCGTCCGAACAGAACGCCGATTTCAAACAGAATCCACATGGGCACGGCCAGAAGGGTCTGGGAGATGATGTCCGGCGGGGTCAGCAGCATGCCGATGATAAAGCAGCCAACGACCACGTAGGGCCGTTTTGCGGCCAAATCCGCCGGAGTGGTGGCACCGGTCAGGATCAACAATACGGTGGCGATGGGGATTTCGAAGGCAACACCGAAGGCGAAGAACATTTTCAGCACGAAATTCAGATAACTGGTGATGTCCGGCAGTTCAACGATCCCTTCCGGGCCGATCGCCGTGAAAAAACCAAAGACCAGCGGGAACACCACGTAATAGGCAAAAGCCGCCCCCATGTAGAATAACAGCACCGAGGTAAACAGCAGCGGAAAGGCCAGGCGCTTTTCGTGGGCGTAAAGGCCGGGCGCTATGAAGCTCCAGAGCTGATAGAGAATAATGGGGATGGCGACAAATACCGCCAAAACCAGGGCCAGCTTCAGTGGTGCGAAGAAGGGCGAGGTGACGTCCGTTGCGATCATCGTCTGGCCAACGGGCAACAGCGAACGGATGGGCTCTGAGAGCCAGAGGTAGAGCTCGTTGGCGAATGGATAAATGGCTGCGAAGCAGATCAGCACCGCCAGAACCATTTTCAGCAGGCGATTGCGAAGTTCCAGCAAATGCTCAATCAGAGGCATTTCCTGGTGTTCCGGGGGCATCTGATTGCCGTCGGGCTTTGCATTCATGAACGATTATCCGGCGGACTTTGCGGGGTTGCTGTCTGGTCGGCGGTGCTGTTTGAATCGCTGCCTGGCGCGGGCTGGCCTTCGTCGTCAGAAGAGCTGGTTTGCTGGCTTTCGGCCACCCGGCGGGTAGCCGGTGCCGGCCTCGGTTTTTGGGTCTCGTTCTCGGGCAGGATCATGTGCTCGTATTTCTTGGCATCGTCCAGCGCACCGCGCACGGTTTTCTGAACATCGTCCAGGCCCACATCACCCGCCTTACGAAGCTCTTCACGGAGTTCGTCGGCTTTCAGTTGCCGGTCCAGTTCCGAGGTGAATTGGCTGACCATGCGCCGGGCACCACCCACCCAGCGCCCGGCTGCGCGGGCAGCCGTCGGCAGGCGCTCGGGGCCAAGCACCAGAAGCGCAATAACGCCACAGATCAGCAGCTCAAGAAAGCCGATATCGAACATTCAGCCTGGTCTCAGCTGTGGGACTTGTCCCGGGGCTTTTCTTCGGCCGCAGCCTGTTGTTGTGGCTGCTCCTCTTCCTTGCCATCCAGGGACTCCTGGTTCTCGGCCTTGGAGTCCTCATCGCTCATGGACTTCTTGAAGCCGCGAATGGCGCCACCGAGGTCGCTGCCGATGTTGCGGAGTTTCTTGGTTCCGAACAACAGAATGACAATGCCGAGTACGATAAGTAATTGCCAGATGCTGATACCCATTACGGGGTCCTCATTTTAATGTTTCTGTTCAATGACATTGTACGTTACCAGAGCCGGTGGGCGGAAACCCCTTTAGAGGTACTACCGCTCACTTGTCCCGCGACGCTTTTTCTTCAAGGCCTGACAAGTCGAACCGGCTGGCCAGCTCGTCCAGGATGTCTTTCGGGCCAAGGCCCAGTCTCGACAGCATCACCATACTGTGAAACCACAGGTCGGCGGTTTCATAAACCACGTCCCGGGTTTCACCAGAGTGTTCTGCGTCCTTGGCGGCCAGCAGGGTTTCCGTGCACTCTTCCCCGACTTTTTCCAGAATCTTGTTCAGACCCTTGGCGTGGAGACTGGCTACGTAGGAGGTTTCCGGGTCTGCTTCCTTTCGGGCTTCCAGAACCCGCGCCAGGTTTTCCAGTACATCGCTCACCGTCCGTGCTCCTCAGTTGCTGCCGTAAATGGCGTCTGGATCCTTGATCACCGGGTCGACACTGACCCACTGACCGTCTTTCAGGGACCGGTAAAAGCAGCTACGCCTGCCAGTATGGCAGGCAATGCCACCTTTTTGTTCCACTTTCAGCAGGATGACGTCTTCGTCGCAGTCCAGTCGAATGTCTTGAACCACCTGTTGATGTCCGGACGTTTCCCCCTTGCGCCAGAGCTTGCCCCGGGAGCGGGACCAGTACACGGCCTGTCCTTCCTCGGCGGTCAGCCTGAGCGACTCCCGGTTCATCCAGGCCATCATCAGAATGTCGCCGGTTTCGGCGTCCTGGGCGATGGCCGGCACCAGGCCGTCCTCTGTCCAACGAATGGCATCCAGCCAGTCAGGGTTCTCGACGTTATCCGAGCTGTTTTGCATTTTTGTGAATCCTGAAATCTTTGTCGGTTATCGGCTGCCCCGGAGCATGATGCCGCCGGCGATGGCAAACAGCGCCCAGCTCCAGGCCGGCACGCTTTCAATCCACTGCTGGCTCTCCGGTTGGGTGCCCAGGACCCCGCCGACTATGAGCAATACCGCAAGTGTAGCGCGTCGCCACCGCCGCTCGGTGCGGACCTGCTGCTCGCGAAGCAACTCCAGTGTAGCCCGGTTCTGGGGCTCGGTGGGTCCGGCTTGTCTCAGTTGCAGGAGGGCATCGTGCACCAGCTGCGGCATTTCCGGTGACTGCTCCAGCCAGGAGGGCAGATGGGATTGCAAGGATTTGATCAGCCCCGAGGGGCCTATGCGCTTGCGCATCCAGGTTTCAAGGTAGGGTTGCGCGGTACTCCACAGATCCAGATCCGGATACAGCTGGCGGCCCAGGCCTTCCACGTTGAGCAGGGTTTTCTGCAGCAGCACAAGCTGGGGCTGCACTTCCATGTTGAATCGCCTCGCTGTCTGGAACAGGCGCAACAGGAAGTGACCGAATGAAATGTCTTTCAAGGGCTTCTCGAAGATGGGCTCGCAGACAGTACGAATCGCTGCCTCAAACTGATTCACTGGCGTATCCGGCGGGACCCAGCCGGACTGAATATGTAGTTGCGCAACCTGACGGTAATCGCGGCGGAAAAAGGCCAGCAGGTTGCGGGCCAGATAGCTCTGGTCGTCCGGTGCCAGGGTGCCGACAATGCCGAAATCGATAGCGATATACCGGGGATCCGCCGGGTTTGACGTATCCACGAAGATGTTGCCCGGGTGCATGTCGGCGTGAAAGAAGCTGTCCCGGAACACCTGGGTAAAGAAGATCTCCACACCTTTTTCGGCCAGCACCTTCATGTTGACGCCAGCGGCCTTCAGGGCGGTGGTATCGGCAATGGGGATGCCGTGAATACGCTCCATCACCAGCACCGATTTGCGGGTGTAGTCCCAGTCGATAAACGGAATATAGATCAGCGAGGAGTTCTCGAAATTCCGGCGCAGCTGGCTGGCGTTGGCGGCTTCACGCTGCAGGTCCAGTTCGTCGTGGATGGTGGAATCGTAGTCGGCAACCACTTCCACCGGATGCAGGCGTTTGCCCTCGGACCAGTATTTTTCCAGCAGGCCGGCCATCAGGTACATCAGGGCCAGGTCCTGGCGGATTACTCTTTCGATGCCGGGGCGGAGGACTTTCACCACCACTTTCTGGCCGTTAAGCAGGGTGGCAGTGTGCACCTGGGCAACCGACGCGGACGCCAGCGGGTCCGGGCTGAATTCGGCAAACAGGTCAGCAACCGGGGCACCGAGGGAGGTTTCGATAATGCCCCGGGCCTCATCGCTCGGGAACGGCGGAACGCGATCCTGGAGGTTTTTCAGGGATTCGGCCATGTCGTCCGGCAGCAGATCACGTCGGGTCGAAAGTATCTGGCCGAATTTCACGAATACCGGGCCCAACTCTTCCAGTGCCAGCCGCAGGCGATCGCCCCGGTCGAGTTTGGGTTTGGGGAACAGGTGCCAGGGCGCAAGCAGGAAAAACACCTTCAGGGGCGCTGGCAGCTCGGCGATCGGCAGGAACGTGTCCAGCCGGTAGCGGCAGAATACCCAGGCAATTCGGAACAGGCGTTGCAGACGGGTCACAGGTTCTCCGGTTTGTCAGTCTTGCCGCGGTTTTCTACCAGGTTCAGCCGGGCTTCCAGTCTTTCCGTACGCAGACTCAGTTCGTCGATCTCTTCGAACGTCGCTTCCAGCTCCCGTCGCCCGGGCAGGGCACGACTTTCTTCGTGCACATACTCCTCGATATTGGCGTTCAGGGACTGAAAAGCCTGACGGCTCCACCGGATGGCGCCGCGAATGCGCTGACCCAGAAAGTGTGCGGGTACATCACCGATATGCTGGGCCATGGCGGCTTCCCAGTCCGGCTCAAGCTGGTTCAGTGCGCGCTGGAGCTGGTGGGCCAGGGCTGTGTCTCCGGTCGCCTCGAGGCGGCCATCGGCAAAGACCCGGTCATCACCGGTGGCCAGTGCCGCAAAGGCGACGGGTTTGCCGGTAATCTCCAGGGCAGGCTGGTCGACCGGTTGGCTGCCAACCCGAATGCGGTTTCCGGCACGGTCCAGGGTATAGGTCAGGGGGAAAGGATCGGTGATATTGAACTGCACCGGGCCCGCCAGTGCTTCCATCAAGGCGCGATGCCCCGCCGGATCCAGGTCCAGTGCCCGGTTCAGGGCACTTTCCAGGATCGCGGAAACAGCGGAAAGCAGGGTGGGGCCGGGAAACATCAGGGCTTGATTCCCACATGCAGGGCGACAATGCCGCCGGTCATGTTGTAGTACTTGCAGTTCACCAGGCCGGCATTTTCCATCATGCCCTTGAGGGTGTCCTGGTCCGGATGCATGCGGATGGATTCGGCCAGGTACTTGTAGCTTTCACTGTCGCCGGCGATAAGCTGGCCCATCAGCGGCAGAGCGGAAAACGAGTAGGTGTCGTAGGCCTTGCTCAGCAAAGGATTGGTCGGTTTGGAGAATTCCAGGATCATCAGTTTGCCGCCGGGCTTGAGAACCCGGGCCATGTCGCTCAGGGCCTGGTCCTTATCGGTGACATTGCGCAGACCAAAGGCGATGGAAACCGCATTGAAGTTGTTGTCCGGGAACGGCAGGTGCTCGGCATCCGCCTGCACGTACTCGATGTTGCCGGCGTAGCCGCGATCCGTCAGCCGGCTGCGGCCCACCTGCAGCATGGAGGCGTTGATGTCGGCCAGCACCACCTTGCCGGAAGGCCCGACCAGGTCTGAAAACTTCATGGTGAGGTCACCGGTGCCGCCGGCAATATCCAGTACCTGGTGGCCGGGACGAACACCGGAAAGCTCGATGGTAAAACGTTTCCAGAGCCGGTGGATCCCCATGGACATCAGGTCGTTCATGAGGTCGTACTTGCCTGCCACACTGTGGAATACCTCCGCCACCTGGCTCGCCTTCTGGCTTTTCGGCACATTGCGAAAGCCAAAATGGGTGACGTCGTCCTGGCCGTTGGTGTTTGCGGCCTGGTTGGCTGGCGTTTGCTGCTCGCTCATGGGAGGTGTCCTGTCAGAATCTGAACCCCGTATTCTAACCGCTGACGGGGTTGCTACAAGGGTGGCGGTGAGTTAAATAGCGCCCTAAACTGTAAATCTGTCCAAATCTGAGAGAAAACTGTTTCATGTCCGTTATTGATGTACACCGCCCGCATACCCTGGATAAAGAACACGCAAGACAGGCTGCCGAAACTCTGGCCAAAGATCTTTCCCGCCAGTTCGACGTGCATTACCAGTGGGAAGGGGATCACCTGAAGTTCAAGCGCAGCGGCGTCAAGGGGCACCTGAACATCACCCCGACGGATCTGCACATTCATCTGGAGCTGGGCATGATGCTGCGGCCGTTCAAATCCAGGATCGAGCAGGAAATCCACTCCCAGCTGGATCAGATCATCAAGGCCTGATCAGCCGGGTTGTCGTCGACTCAGAGATTGTCCGGCAGGCTGAACGGGTCCGGACGACCGTCGAGTATATTGCGCATCACCTGCTGTTCCCGGGAAACCAGCCGGTCGATCAGTAACTCCACATCGTCCATCTTCCGAAAGGCCGAATAGCCCCGGTGCAGGAAACTGTGCAGGTCGCTCAGATCGGCCATTTCCGCCGGGCCCCGGGTCATCGACAACAGCCACCCGAGGGTTCGGTTGCGGACATAGCGATCAAGCTGCTGGCCCACGTCAGCCACCAGGGTGATCTGCTTCTCTCTCTGATCCAGCTGTCGGCTTTCCCGGAAGGCGGCGCAGTAATCCTCAGTGCTTATTGCGTCGGCGGGCACGCCCTGCTGGTGGAAGAGCTCGGCCAGCTCGAGATCCAGCCGCTGGGTGATCAGGTTCAGCTCCACCAGACCGGCGAAGGTGTCCAGCAGGTTGTCCGGCAGCCACTTCACCATCTTGGGGAAGACCCGATCAATATTGTCATCGCGGCGGGTCATTCCCGCCGGCGCATACAGATCGGTCAGCAAAAATTCGAGGCCGTGATGGTAACCGGGGTGCTGGTAAAGGTCTTCATGGGTCGCTTTAAGCCGTTCCGCCTGCCAGTCGGCAACGTGGATTGCGCTTTCCAGCAGTGGGTGTTCTGCTTTCAAATGCCGGAAATCATGGTAGTCCAACAGCAGTTGCTGCAGCTGGCGAGCGCTTTCGGTGCGGGCTTCGGTAGCGACAAGGCGCTCACGGTACATGGGCGATGGCTCCACTAAACCTGAAGAAAAGAGCGTAGTTTAGCGGAGCTGCGGTGGTCTTGCAGTAAGGCACTGCCGGGAGTTATCAGCCCTGTGCGGCAGCGGGTAGCGTTTCGAAACCCGGCACCCATTCCTTGCTGTCCAGGGTGATGAAGTGGCTCGGGGCTTCGGTTTCCACGATTCTCATGGTGGTCGGGCTCTGGCGCGCACTGGCCAGCATGGATGAGCGATCCAGGATACGGTCCACCGCGGGGATCAGGAAGGTGCCGTGGCGCACATGGCTGTAGACGCTGGTGTCTGTTCGAACCATCCAGTCCATGATGTTCTCGATGTTGCGAACTATGGTCAGGTGGTCCTTGGTGGCCGAAAACAGCTTGCTCAGCAGTTGCTTCTTGCGCGGATTCATCTTGCCAAAGAAAGTCTGGCCGTAGGCTGAAGACGGAGCGCTGTTGATCAGGCGAATCAGCCAGGGCCACATGCCGTGGCTTACAGGCTCCAGAATGGTGGTCACCAGAGCGGACAGCCTGCCGTTGGGCAGCACCGGCGCCTCCAGTACCACTTCCACATCCTCATACAGCTCAGGCCATTGTTTGATGGCTTCCAGGATGACCGCCCCGCCTCGGGAATGGCCATGCACCCGGATGTTTTCCGTGGTCGGAAGGTTGGCAAGCCCCTGGTTAAGAATGCAGGCATCGTATTCGATCGTGCCTTCCAGCTGTTTGATCGGCACTTCCCAATCCGGGCTCTCCGGGGTAACGCCATTCACCGGGATATGGTAATTGCTGCAGGTCAGCAGGATCAGCTCGGTGGTGGGGGCTTCATAGGCCTGGGTGAAGTAGCAGTGGTTTTCCAGAAAGCCGTGCACGCCGATAACGGTCTGCTCCGCCTTGCCGCTGTGGTTGCGCACTGAGACAGCGCCTTTCCCAACGCGGTACACCTGCCCGGAGAACATTTCCGAGTAGGCACTTTCAATCGGTTTTATCAGCTTGCGAACATGGCTCGCTTTCATAACTGCTCTCCCACCCAGCACGGCAATGGCCTGTTATAGGAATAATTGGGGTGTGCTGGTAAGCCTTTTGTACCCTTTTCGGATCAGCCCGTTATTGGCGCTGAATACCGGTTTTACGGCCTGTCAGGGTCAATCGATGACCTCTACAGGTGTTTAATAACCATTGCATCAAGGCTTATAACCAGTATAGGACTGAACAGTTACCCACGTGTAATTTTTTGTAACGCCGTGGGCCAGTGCCTTCTATGGAGCCGGCTGGGCTTGTCTGGCACAATGCGGGGTTCGGTTTTTACTTACCTTTCACCACTTCTCCGGGGACGTTCGGGTTTGAGTCACGAACAATCGCATCTTTTGCTACCTGCGGATTCGGCCTGGCTGGCTCTGGAGCGCCCGGAAAACCCCATGACCATCACCGTGATGCTGCGGGTGGATGGCCTGACTGCGCCACGCTTCAGGGAATTTCTCCGGGTTTACTGGATGGCCTGGGAGCGTTTCCGGTACATGCCGGTCAAGCGCTCGCCCGCCTGGTGGTGGGAGCAGGATCCGATGTTCGATATCCGCCACCACCTGGATGTGGTGGTAGACCGTTTTACTCCCGAAAACCTGCAGGAATGGGTGTCGGTGCGGCTGAACCAGCCTTTGCCCATGTATCGCCCGCGCTGGAAATTCTGGTTGGCGCCCAATGCCGAGGGCGGAGCGGTACTGCTGCTGCGGATTCACCACTGTTACGCCGACGGTCTGTCCCTGCTGGGCATTTTTGAACGCCTCTGCCCACCCTCGCCCCAGCAACATCCGGCGATATACGGCGCACCCGAAACCGCGGAGCTATCACGCTGGACCGCTGCAGCAAAAGGCTGGCTCGGGCAGCTGTTGGCCTCCGGAGAGTCCGCAGAAGAAGCTCATGGCGTTGCCGGAGTAGACGAATCCGATGGCAACCAGTGGCAGGATGCCGGACGCCTGCTGGAGCGGGTTGCCCAGAAAAGTCTCAAGCTGGTGCATGAGTTTTCGGAATTCCTGGTGGAGCCGGAGGATTCAGACACCGACCTCCGGCGGCCGCTTCTGGGCCGCCGGCACTGTCGCTGGTCTGAGCCGGTGCCCCTGGAACGCTTCCGGAACATTGCCCGAGCCACCAACGTTACGATCAACGATGTGTTGTTGAGCTGTGTTGCGGCTGCGGTACGCACCCGACTTGGAATCGACGGGGCGGACCTGGACCAAGCGGTGCTGCACGCCGCTGTGCCCGTCGATATTCGCAGCCGTTTGCCTGACGAGCTGAAGCCGGCGCCGGGCGAACTGGGCAACTATTTCGGCACCGTGTTTGTGCCCCTGCCGGTGGATGGCGAGAGCCCTCTGGAGCGCCTGTACCGCATCAAGCATGAAACCCGCCGCCTGAAGAAGAGCTGGCAGCCCGGCATTGCCTGGGGGCTGGCGGCCAGTGCCACGGTCGTTCCGGAGCCCTGGCGGGAGCCCTTGGCTGAGGTGTTCTACCGCAAGGCCAGTGCCGTGGTGTCGAACGTGCCGGGCACCCCGGAGGCCCGTTACATTGCCGGCTGCCGGATTACCGAGCAGATGTTCTGGGTACCCCAGGCCGGGGATATCGGTCTTGGCATCAGCATTGTCAGCTACGCCGGCCAGGTGCAGTTTGGCGTCGTTGCCGATGAGGCGGTGATGGCCGATCCCGAAGACTTTCTCAACGACTGCCTGCAGGAGCTGGCCCAGTTCCCCGGCGATTAATCTTTTTTTGCTTGCCGGTCAATGCAGCTCCCGCAAGAATCGGATGGAAGGGGCCGAAGCAAACGCGCATCATATGGGCAAATGGTCATGTGCAGACGAAGGAGCCAAGGCATGGCAAGTTCCCAAACATCGGTGCGTAACGAGAAGGATAGTGGCGAGGAATCATTCAACACCGTTGCCGATCGTATGGTCGCTCTGGCCAGATACATCGAGAGCCGGCCAGATGAGCCGTTGAGCCTTGCCGATCTGGGGGCTTTAGTGGGCTTGTCCGCATCCCGTGTGCAACGGGTTTTCAAGGAAAACTTCGGCGTTTCGCCAAAAGCCTTCCAGGACGCATTGCGCCTCAAACATTTCAAGCAAGCAATGAGAACGGGGCAAACCGTTACCGGTGCCATCTACGAAGCCGGCTTTGGCTCGGTCAGCCGCATTTATGGTAAAGCAGATCGACAGGTGGGTATGTCGCCATCCCGGTATGGAAAGGGAGGCGAGGGTGAAACCATTGCCTTTTCCTGCCGGGAAACGTCCCTGGGCCTGCTGATGATGGCTGCCACCGATCAGGGCGTGTGCTTTGCCGAGTTTGGGGAGAATGAAAAGACACTTCAGGATAGGCTGCAGAAGGAATTCCCGAAAGCCCGTCTCCACCCGTCTGAGGCCAGCCAATCGCCGGAACTGGATGCCTGGATAAAGGCGCTGGATGAACACCTTAGCCAGAACAAACCCCGTCCGGATGTACCCCTCGATATCCGCGGTACTGCCTTCCAGGCACGAGTCTGGAAACTCCTTTTAAGCGTCCGTGAAGGCGAGGTGATCACCTACACCGAACTGGCTCGGAGGCTTGGTCAACCCAGAGCCGTCCGTGCCGTGGCCTCAGCCTGTGGTCGAAATCGCATTACGGTTCTGATTCCCTGTCATCGAATATTGAGAAGCGATGGGTCTCTGGGCGGTTACCGCTGGGGGCTGGATCGGAAACGAAAGCTGCTTGAAAAAGAAAAGTCTAAATCGCAAACCTAGAGTGGCCAAGGCCTGCCCGCCATTTACTGGCAGGGTAGGAGCTTTTGCCTGAATCGCATCATCCAAACCTGCGTGATTGGGTCTACATTGAATGGGTAAACGCGAAAGGCTGCGTTGCCCTGCGACAAACACAACAAGAGGTCGAGATCATGATCTACGCACAACCAGGAAAGGATGGCTCCGTCGTTTCTTTCAAATCCCGTTACGAGAACTACATCGGTGGCGAGTGGGTTGCCCCGGTGAAAGGCCAGTATTTCGAGAACATCACACCGGTAACCGGCGATGTAATCTGTGAAATTCCGCGTTCCAGTGCCGAGGACATCGATCTTGCCCTGGATGCAGCACACAAGGCGGCACCAGCGTGGGGCAAAACTTCGCCCACCGAGCGTTCCAACATCCTGCTGAAAATCGCCGATCGCATCGAAGCCAACCTCGAGAAGCTTGCGGTTGCCGAAACCTGGGACAACGGCAAGGCCGTTCGTGAAACCCTGAACGCCGACATTCCACTGGCAGCCGACCACTTCCGTTACTTCGCCGGTTGTATCCGTGCCCAGGAAGGTCACATGGGCGAGATCGATCACAACACCGTGGCTTACCACTTCCACGAGCCGCTGGGCGTTGTCGGGCAGATCATTCCGTGGAATTTCCCGATTCTGATGGCGGCCTGGAAACTGGGCCCCTGCCTGGCGGCCGGCAACTGCACCGTGTTGAAGCCTGCGGAGCAGACGCCCGCCAGTATCCTGGTACTGATGGAAATCATCGGCGATCTACTGCCGCCGGGCGTACTGAACATCGTGAACGGCTACGGCATTGAGGCTGGTCAGGCTCTTGCCACCAGCAAGCGCATCGCCAAGATTGCCTTCACCGGCTCCACCCCGGTTGGCTCCCATATTCTCAAGTGCGCAGCTGAAAACATCATCCCGTCTACCGTTGAGTTGGGTGGCAAATCTCCGAACATCTACTTCTCCGACGTCATGAAGGCCGAGCCGGAATTCATCGACAAGTGCGTTGAAGGTCTGGTTCTGGCGTTCTTCAACCAGGGCGAAGTCTGCACCTGCCCGTCACGGGCGCTGGTTCAGGAAGATATGTTCGAAGAGTTCATGCAGAAAGTGGTTGAGCGTACCAAGGCCATCAAACGCGGTAATCCGCTGGACACTGATGTGCAGGTCGGTGCCCAGGCGTCCAAGGAGCAATTCGACAAGATCATGTCCTACCTTGCCATTGGTAAGGAAGAGGGCGCCGTGGTTCTGACCGGCGGCGACCGTGAAGACCTTGGTGTCGAGTTCAACAACGGTTTTTACATCCAGCCGACCCTGTTCAAGGGCGACAACAAGATGCGCGTGTTCCAGGAAGAAATCTTCGGGCCGGTTGTGGGTGTTACCACCTTCAAGACCGAGGAAGAGGCCCTGGCCATCGCCAACGACACCGAGTTTGGTCTGGGGGCCGGCGTATGGACCCGCGACACCAATCTCGCCTACCGGATGGGCCGCAACATCCAGGCCGGCCGGGTGTGGATGAACTGCTACCACGCCTACCCTGCCCATGCTGCCTTCGGTGGTTACAAGAAATCCGGTGTTGGTCGTGAAACCCACAAAATGGCGCTTGAACACTACCAGCAGACCAAGAACATGCTGGTGAGCTACGACACCAACCCGCTGGGTTTCTTCTGAATCCGTGAGCGGTAAGCGGGCCTCCCACACGGGCCCGCCTATTCCCGGTGCTGTCGCTGCAATCCGATACAGGAATTGCAGCAGGGTACTACACTTATCCCAGGTTCATCGAAAGGGAGAAGGTTATGACAGTTCCGGAGAATGGTCTCACCAATCATGAAGTGACAATCTGCCTGGTAGGCGGTGCCGTGCTGGGCCCGTTCAATGCCACCTGGAGCAAGGATTCCGGGGGCGATGTGCGGGAACTGGTGCGTGAGTACGATGGCTTTCTTCAGGGTGAAAAACAGCGTCGGTACAAGTTTCATCTGCACGATACCTACACCAATACGGTGCATACCTTGATCCTGAATTTTGAACAGGTAACCGGCATTTGCGACCATGTCCGGCTCAGGGCCCATGCCAGCGGCTGAACCGCGGCCGTCGGCGTTACGTAAACGTGGATCCCACAGTGTAAATGGATGGACAGGAGGGAGCATGAGCGAGTACAGAACGGAAACTGACAGTCTGGGCGATGTCCAGGTCCCCGCAGATGCACTCTGGGGTGCACAGACCCAGCGTGCCGTGGAGAATTTTCCGGTCAGCGGCCAGCCGATGCCCCAGGCCTTTATTGCTGCGGTGGCGCAGATCAAGCGTGCGGCAGCGGAGGCCAACACCAGCCTCGGCCTCCTGGATAATGATCTTCGGGACGCCATTGCCGACGCCTGCCAGAATCTGGTCGACGGCGAGTATGCGGACCAGTTCCCGGTCGATCGTTACCAGACGGGGTCGGGCACCAGCACCAACATGAACGTGAACGAGGTGATTGCCTCCATCGCCCGCAACGCCGGCCATGAAGTGCACCCGAACGATCACGTGAACATGAGCCAGAGTTCCAACGATGTCATTCCCACGGCTATTCACGTCAGCGCAGTCACGGCCGTCAAGGAACAGCTGTTGCCTGCGCTGACTCACCTGCGTGGCCAGATTTACGAACAGGAGGCGGCCTTCGCAAGCCAGGTCAAAACCGGCCGCACCCACCTGATGGATGCCATGCCGGTTACCCTGGGCCAGGAACTGAAGACCTGGCGGGACCAGCTTCTGGCCGTTGAAAGACGCGTCGAGGCCGCCGCCGACGAATTGCTGGCGGTGCCCCAGGGCGGCACGGCGGTGGGTACCGGGATCAATGCCTTGCCGGAATTTGCCGGCCAATTCGTCAAGTTCCTGCGGGCCAATACCGGATACCCGTTTACCTCGATGGAGCACAAGTTTACCGCCCAGAGCGCAGTCGATGCTCCGGTGGCACTTTCCGCCCAGCTGCGAGGTGTGGCGATCGTACTCACCAAAATTGCCAATGATCTGCGTTGGATGAACAGCGGCCCGATTCACGGACTGGCTGAAATCAGTCTTCCGGCGTTGCAGCCGGGCAGCAGCATCATGCCCGGCAAGGTGAACCCGGTGATCCCGGAATCCGTTGCCATGGTTGGGGCTCAGGTGATGGGGCTGGACAGTACGGTGGCCATCGCCGGTCAGTCCGGGAATTTCCAGCTCAATGTCATGCTGCCCCTGGTGGGGAGCAACCTGCTGGACATGACGGATCTGCTGTCCAACGCCGCCGTGATGCTGGCGGACAAGGCTATCCGGGGCTTCACGGTCAATGCTGATAACCTGAATGCCGGGGTAGGGCGCAATCCAGTGCTGGTGACCGCTCTGAACCCGGAGATTGGTTACAGTCTGGCGGCGGATATCGCGAAAGAGGCCTACCGGACCGGGCGGCCGGTAATCGATGTCGCCGAAGAGCGTAGCGGGCTGAGCCGCCAACGGCTTGAAAGTCTGATGGATCCACTCAAGCTGACCCGCGGCGGTATCGCCTGACCAGCCGTTTCTGAGGGGCGCCAACACTTGCTGATGACCCTGGAGCTGTTTGTGATGCTGGTGCTGGCCAATGGTACGCCGGTGGTTGCCGCCGCGTTGCTGAAAAAGCACTGGTCGGCACCGGTGGACGGCGGTCGAATGTGGTCCGATGGCCGCCCGGTTTTTGGCAACAGTAAAACCTGGCGGGGGGTGGTGTCCGGCGCCCTGGCCTGCGCCCTGTTCGCACTGGTGACCGGGCTGGGGTTCGTTTTCGGGCTTTTGTTTGGCCTGCTTGGCCTGGCCGGCGATATGCTGAGCAGCTTTATCAAGCGTCGGTTGGGGATGGTCTCAAGTGCCCGGGCCGTCGGGCTGGATCAGATCCCGGAGGCGCTGCTGCCCATGCTGCTGGCGATGTGGTGGCTGCCCGTCAGTCTCTGGGTGGTACTGGTTGTGGTGGCGTTTTTTACCCTCTCCAACATTGCTGTCTCACCGCTGCTTTACCGTCTCGGGATCCGCCGGCAGCCCCACTAATCGGGCCCGCGAGTCAGGGTATGCAGCGTCACCTCCGGCGGGCAGTTGAGCCGAACATTGACCACGGAGGTTCCAGACCCGGGCGAGGTGTAGCCCTGCATGCCATTCATCCGCCAGTAACCCCGCCCGAGGGTTCGCGGACAGTCCGAGTCGAGGGTGACCGGAATGCCTCCGGGCAGGCAGATCTGGCCACCGTGGGTGTGGCCGCAGAGAAAAACGTCGTAGCCGGAATGTGCGGCTTCGCGCCAGATCTCGGGCGTATGGCTGAGCAGGATGCTGGTGCCGCCGGCAGGAATCTTGTCCCCGGCCCGGTGCAGGTTGTGGGCTTTGAAGAAATGGGCATCATCCACGCCCGCCAGGTAGAGAGTCTGGCCCTCGCGTTCCAGGGGAATCATTTCATTCATCAGCAGCCGGTAGCCCATATCCTCCAACGCCGGCACCATGCGAACGCTGTCGTGGTTACCGAGCACGGCGTAGGGTTTGCCTTTGATTCCGTTCCGTAACCGCGCCATGCCCTGCAGGGCGTCCTCGATCGGACCCCAGGTCAGCTTCCGGTAATCGCCGGTCAGCACGCACAGGTCATAGTCCAGGGGGGCAATCTGGCTCAACACCGCCTGCAGGTTGGCTTCGTCCATATCCACATGCAGATCGGTCAGGTGCAGGATGCGAAAACCCTCAAAGGCTTCGGGCAGACCGGGAAGGTGGAAACGGTTATGCACGGTGTTGAGGCGCCGGCTGTTGCTCTGGCCCCGGCCCCAAAGACCGACCATGCGCAGACAGGTGCGGATAAAGCCGGGCGCCGTGGCCCAGTTTTCCAGATGGAAGGAGCTGTGATCCTGCCCGAATACCTTCGCTTCAGCTTCCCGCTCAATGCCGAGCCTCTGGCGGGCGTGAACGGGGCCGAGTCTCAGGCTCAGGCGGTATTCCAGGAGCTCATCCTGGTTCTCCGGTGTACGAGCCCTTGCCGTCATTTTTCTTTCCTTGTATGCCGAGCCGGGCATGGCCGATATGCAAAGTGGCAAACCCTGTCTGTCATTATGGATGGCCGGTGAAGGTATGCAACCAAAACGACATAATGTTCATGTTTCCGGCCGAAGTGATCCCGCTGTTCAAGCCAGCGTAGATAAGGATCTGATCAGCGGGCCCAGTACACGGGTTGGCAAATCCGTGGTTTTCCAGCCACAATCGAGCGGTTAAATGCAGATAACTTGAAGGCAGAGGTCACCATGACGACATCGTGCAGTATCCCGGGGCTCAATGTACCCCGAAGCCGATTCCCCGATCCCGAGCAGGATCTGCCAGCGGCCGGGGGAGAGCAGCGGGTGGTTCTGGCTGGCGGCTGCTTCTGGTGCGTCGAGGCGGTTTTCCTGGCCATTGATGGCGTGATCAGCGTTGAATCCGGTTACGCTGGCGGCCACGCAGGTTCTGCCAACTATGAGGCCGTATGCACCGGCACCACCGGCCATGCCGAGGTAGTGGATGTCCACTATGATCCGGCCAGGGTCAGTTTTGGTGAATTGCTCAAGGTGTTTTTCTCGGTTGCCCACGATCCCACACAGCTGAATCGCCAGGGCAATGACCGTGGCACCCAGTACCGTTCCGCCATTTTCTACGAAACACCGGAGCAGCGACGGGTAGCTGAGGCCTACATTCACCAGCTTAATCAGGCTGAGGTGTACCCGGACCCGATCGTGACCACACTGGAGCCATTGGAGGCGTTTTACCCGGCGGAGGAGTACCACCAGAACTTTGCCGCCCGAAACCCTTACCAGCCCTACATTATGGCTGTGGCCGCTCCCAAGATGGAAAAGCTCGTAGACAGTTATGGTGATCGCCTGAAACCGGAATACACAGATAACGACACAGGCAGCACGGCCTGAGGAGGCAACGATGGGAGTTTCTGCTGCAGGATATGATCTGACGCCGCTCACCAAAGCGCAGGTGGAGGAGAAAGCCGCGGATCTGACAGCGGATGAACGGCGTGTGCTGTTGGACCACGGCACCGAGCATCCGTTTTGCGGCACCTTGCTGGATAACAAGAAAGCGGGCGTTTACCACTGCCGGCTCTGTGATCTGCCGCTGTTCAGTTCCAACTCCAAGTTTGATTCGGGCACTGGCTGGCCGAGCTTCTTTGAACCATTCGATCCGGACCACATCCGCTATATTGAAGACACCAGCATGGGTATGAGCCGGACGGAGATCCGTTGCCCGAGGTGCGACAGTCATCTGGGACATGTCTTCCCGGACGGCCCGCCACCGACAGGGCAGCGTTACTGCCTGAATTCGGTTGCGATGGTGTTCCAGGAAAACGCCTGATACGGAAGAGGGGCCGCGGCCCCGATTCTATTTCTTGCCGCCTGCCACAGTGGCCACGTAGTGTGCCACTGCCTGAATCTGCTCCTCAGACAATGACTCGTTGAACGCCGGCATGATACCGACCCCGCTGGTTACGGCGTTGACTACCTGTTCCGTGGTGGGTTTGAGTTCATCCAGGTCCGGGCCGACGGCACCAGCGGAACCGGCGTCCTCCAGGGTATGGCATATGGTGCAGGAGGGTTGTGCGTCCTGAGTGAATACCTGTTTCCCTTTGTCGAGGTCGCTGGCCATTGTCAGGGGCGACAGTCCGATCAGGGCTATGGTGCCCAATACTGCAGTTTTTCTCATAGCATTGCTTTCCGCAAAGGTCGGAGCCGCCGCGTTCCCGGGTCGGCTCCGCCAATGATCAACTGATGGCAACCGTGACTCCGTGGTCGCTCCAGCCATTGTGGCCGTAGCCACGTTCATTCTCGATCCGGCCCTCAGGCTGGGTGTTGCCCTCCATGTCGGTCGCCCGGCTGACAATCCGATGCTCTCCCGCGGGTAAATCTGCTGCCAGGACAAAAGGCCTCCAGGCATAGGGGCCGAGGTCCGGTCCCAGGAACCGAGCCTGCTTCCAGGTTTTGCCGCCATCCACCGAAACGTCCACCTTTTCCAGCGCGACGGTGCCACCGAAGGCCACGCCGTAGATCATGTTACGGCCGGTCCGAGCGCTTTCCAGGGGAGCGGTCACCCAGGATTTTACGTTCATTTCCCACATGGATGGCTGATCCGGGGCGCCTTTCACACCAACATCACGAATCCTGTAACCGGAGGCCTGGATCTTGGCGTCAGTCTGGTTTTCGGTGAAGGCGACGTTCTTGATGTACTTTACGTTGTTCACGCCGTAGTAGCCTGGCACCACCATACGCAGAGGGCCGCCGTGGGTATGGGTCAGAGGCTCGTCATTCATTTCCCAGGCCAGCAGGGCGCTGTCCATTGTCCGGGTGGGAACGGAGCGCTCAACGATCACGGTTTTCGGGTCCAGGCCGTCAGGCAGTGTCTCGCCACCGGTGCTGGTTATATAGCGCGCCCCATCAACCGGGCCGCCCAGAGCCTCCACAACATCCTTCAATGGCACACCGGTCCACATGATGCAGCCGGCAGCGCCAACAGACCATTGGGTACCACTCGCTCCATGGGGGAAGAAGGCGCGCCCGTTACCGGAACACTGCAATACGGACGCAACGGTGGTGACCCCCATCTGTTTCAGGTCTCCGATAGTCAGGGTTCGGGGGTTCTTTACGCCTTCGATCCGCACCTCCCAGACATCCGGGTTGTCGGTTACCGAGGCTGGTGGAGCAGGCAAGTTGTTACGAACGAACAAACGATCACTGGCGGTAATGACGCCATTGCCGATCGCCCCCCGCTGGGTTTCCATGGTGTTGGTACTGTGAACGATCAGGGCGTTGCGCTCTTTCCAGGCGGCGTAATCCGGCAGTGACTTCGGTTCATCGGCTTTGGCTAGGGGGGTAAACCCCAGCACGGTCACCGCCGCCATGGCGCCCGCACTGCCAAGCAGCAGGGTTCGGCGGGTAGGATTTTCAAGACCCGGGTTGTTCGGGCCACGCATCAGGGCTGTTTTCCGTCTCATGATCCATCTCCTTTATAGGGTTGTCGTCGGACGGTGGGGCTGCACGTGCAATTCGGCGTTGTTATATCCTTAAATCTTATAGGTAGTGATCAAAAATTAATCAATTACTTTGTGCTTATTCAACAGGTTTTTCAGTCGCTATAATTCGCCGCCATTGAAAACCCAGCAAAGTCGAGAACAAGCCCTTAGACCGAGAGCGGCGGCTGTGATGATTCGATTGAATTGAATCCGGTAACCGAGGCGGGGATGCCTCTTCGGCGGGTTGAACCGACCCCTCGTTGATCAATATTGTCGCGAGTGGTCGGGGGTCGCCTTTGCGACAGGTCTGCGCCAGGCGAGACGCTGGAAACCTGCTGGCCAGACCAAAGCTGACCTGGATGGAGTGACTACCTAGGTGCGCTCAAGAGTGAGTGAGTTATTGGGGGTGGGTGGTGAAGCCGGTTAGGTCCGGCTCCACACAGACGCGACCGATCAGGCGACGCCGGCAGAAACTACGGTAGAAAGCAGATAACCAGTGTAAGCGACATAAACCAGTACCAGGATACCGCCGTCCACCCGGCTCACCAGCTTGCGCCAGCCGGTCAGGCCGAAGCCCATCAGGAACAGCCCTACCGTCAATGCCAGCATCAGGGTCCAGTCCCGGTACAGCACTTCCGGGTCCACTGCCAGTGGTTCGATCACGGCCGCAAGGCCCACCACCGCCAGGGTATTGAAGATACCCGATCCCAGAATGTTGCCCAGAATCAGATCATGCTCGTTCTTTTTCACAGCGGCGAGGGCCGAGGCAAGTTCCGGCAGGGAGGTGCCAATGGCGACGATGGTCAGACCGATTATCAGATCACTGACGCCCAGGCTCTGGGCGATGGTGACGGCGCCCCACACCAGCAGGCGGGAACTGACGATCAGCAGAATCAGGCCAATCACCAGCCAGATAATGGCCGTTTTCAGGGGCATGGGGTGGGCAATGATCTCGGCGCCGGTCTCTCCGGCCAGCGGATCCGCCTTGCCCTTCATGCCCTGATAGATGGACCAGCCCATAACCCCGGCAAAAACCGCCAGCAGAACCCAGCCGTCCAGCCGCGACAGTTGGCCATCAAGGAGCTGAGCGCCGGCAATCAGGGTCAGTACGACCAGCAGCGGCAACTCTTTGCGGATCACCTGGGAGTGAACCGCAATTGGCGCTATGATCGCCGTAAGGCCGACAATCAGTGCAATGTTGGTAATGTTGGAGCCGTAACCATTGCCCAGGGCGAGGCCGGGATTGCCATCGGCCGCGGCCATGGCGGATACCGCCAGTTCCGGCGCTGAGGTGCCGAACCCGATAATGACCATGCCGATAAGTAGAGTTGGCATGCCCAGGTGTTTGGCGGTCGCTGCAGCGCCCTCCACGAACTTGTCAGCACTCCAGACCAGCAGTACCAGGCCGGCGACGATTGCGCCAAATGCCATCAGCATAAAAAAACCTCAATTGATGAAACGTCCGAGCATATAGACCCCGGCATAGCCCAGGGTGTAGGCCGCCAGAAGGTGTGCAAGATACCGCATATAGGCTGCAAAGGTCAGCCCCGGGATCTTGCTCATGGCAACAATTCCGGCGGCCGAGCCAATCACCAGCAGTGAACCGCCCACGCCCACCGCGTAGGTCAGCCCCATCCATTCGCCGGGGCTCATGTTGATGCCGGACTTCAGTAGGGCCGCTGTCAGTGGCACGTTATCGATCACTGCGGAGAAAATGCCCATCAGGTAATTGGCGTACAGAGGCGGCAGAATGTCGTAAATGGCCACCAGCGAATCCAGGGCATGGATTTCCTTGAGCATGCCCACCAGTAGCAGGATGCCGAGGAAGAACAGCAGCGTCTCGAATTCGATGATACGGATGTATTCCAGAATCGGGTCCAGATCGGAGTCATCACTCATGAGGCGGGAAACCAGAAACATGATCGAGAGACCGAACAGAAAGGTCAGAACCGGCGGAATGCTGAACAGGGCATTGCCGGCAATCGTACTCAGGATTGTCAACAAAAACAGGCCGCTGATGACGGCATCCACCCGCCGCACCGGGGTGGTGTTGGAACGGAGTATGATGGTTCCTGTCAGCCCCCTCGATAGGAACACGGCAAGTATGAATACGGTGATTGAAGCCGGTATGGCCAACGTCAGCAAGGTCAGTATTTCCACCTTGTCCGCCAGGAAAATCATCAGCGTGGTGACGTCTCCGGTGATCAGGGAAACGCCTCCGGAGTTGACCGCAAACACCACCAGAGTGACGAACTGGATGCGCTTTTTCAGCTCCAGCTCGAGGGACAGAATCAGCGAGCATGAGACTAAAGTGGCGGTGATATTGTCTGCCAAAGAGGAGAAAATAAAACAAAAAAGACCGGTCAGGAACAGTAGCCGCCGCTCGCTCACCTGTTTCGGCATGATCAGGTAAATCACGTTTTCGATCATACCCTTCTTGTTCAGGTAAGCGACGAATGTCATGGCGGCCACAAGGAACAGCCATAGCCCTGCAATTTCGGCAATGCTCTCTGACAGGCCGGCGGAGATGGCTGAGGTCTCCGCGCTGCTGTCGCTGAACAGAAACAGCAGTATCCAGCTCAGGGTGCCAAAAAACAGCGTAACCTTGGCCTTGTTGATGTGGATGACTTCTTCAAATATGACGCCCAACAGCGCCAGAACCGCGAGAATAATCAGAATCACTTCAAGGGCAGTCATGGGGGCAATCCCGTCCTGTTTTCCAGATTTGAGGCCGGAGCCGGCCAGACAGATCAAGCGGCCGGATTTTAGACCTTTGACCCGTAGCAAACCACTGTCCGTATGGAGGATGTGCAGCTTCCGAGCTCCGGTAATGGCTGGCAAAAAGCGCATGATTGATAATCGCAATTTATTAATTCGACGAAAATCGGGATAATTGCGCGCAAATTCAGACCGGAAGCAGACGGCAGCGTCGTTTACCTCGCGCCTGGCCGGCTTCCGACAGGCCTTCTTGCTGATCGTGAGGGGGCAAACAAGCTCAACACTAGCTAGGGTGAAAACCAATGGCCGTTAGACAGGCAGACGTAGTGCTGGTCGGCGGTGGCGTCATGAGCGCCACTCTCGGCATGATGCTCAGGCAGCTTGATCCGTCCCTGGACATCGTCATGGTGGAGCGTCTCGACCACGTTGCCCATGAAAGCACCGACGGATGGAACAACGCGGGGACCGGGCACGCCGGGTACTGTGAACTCAACTACACCCCCGAAACCGACGATGGCGATGTCACCATTGATCGGGCCCTTCAGATCAACGCCCAGTTTGAGGTATCGCTGCAGCTCTGGTCCTATCTGGTGGAGCAGGGCATTCTGCCCGAGCCATCCACCTTTATTAACCGTACACCGCACCAGAGCTTTGTCTGGGGTGAGAAAGATGTGGCCTTTCTCAAGCGCCGTTATGAGCGCCTCAGTGCCCACCACCTGTTCCGTGAGATGGAATACACCGAATCCCCCGAGGATCTCGAGCAGTGGATGCCCCTGATCGTCAATAACCGGGATCCGATGCAGCGGGTTGCCGCGACCCGGATCAAGCACGGTTCGGACGTGGATTTCGGTTCCCTTACCCGCAGCATGGTGAAATGGCTGGAAACCCAGCCAAATTTCGAGCTGATGCTCAGCTCACCCGTGCACTACATTGACCAGAGGGATAACGGTCGCTGGAAGGTCCGGGTCAAGAACCAGAAAACCGGCGAGCTGACCAAACTCGAAGCCGGCTTCGTGTTTCTGGGCGCTGGCGGTGGTGCGCTGCCGCTACTTCAGAAGTCCGGTATCGAGGAAGCCCGGGGCTACGGCGGCTTCCCGGTCAGTGGTCAGTGGCTGGTCTGTGGCAAGCCGGACATCGTTGAGCAGCACAACTCCAAGGTCTACGGCAAGGCGCCAATCGGTGCGCCGCCCATGTCGGTGCCACACCTGGACACCCGCATCATCAATGGTGAACCGGCCCTGCTGTTTGGCCCGTTTGCAGGCTTCACCACGCGGTTCCTCAAGCAGGGCTCCCTGTTCGATCTGTTTGGCTCGGTGAAACCCACCAACCTGAAGCCGATGCTTTCGGTCAGCAAGAGCAACATGGACCTGACCCGTTACCTGATTGGTGAGGTTTTCCAGTCCCACAGTGACCGGGTCGCGTCGCTGCGCAACTTCTTCCCGGATGCCCGGGAAGAAGACTGGCAGCTGCGTATGGCCGGCCAGCGTGTGCAGATCATCAAGCAGGTGGACGGCGGCGGTGGCAAGCTCGAATTTGGCACCGAGATCGTGGCCGCCAAGGACGGAACCCTGGCAGCCTTGCTTGGTGCTTCCCCGGGAGCATCCACCGCAGCTAACGCGATGATCAACGTGATCGAGCGCTGTTTCCCGGAGAAGATCAAAACTCCGCAGTGGCAGGAGCGTATGAAAGAGCTGGTGCCGTCCTACGGGCAATCCCTTGTTGAAGACGAGACGCTTCTGACCAAAGTCCGGGAGAGGACCCTGTCGACCCTGCAATTGGGCTGATATTCCCAAACGATCTAAGAAACCGTAAAGCACTGCGACTGCTGGACTCACTCCAGCCGGTCCCAGTGCTTTTTCTGTTTCGGAGGGCCCCGAAATTTGCGATTTCTCAGCTTATGCGTAGGGTTATAAGGAAACCCTGAGCAAAGGAGAGAGCCTGTGAGTGAGCAAAAATACAATCCTGAGAAAGGGTACATCGCACTGTTGGGCTGGAGCCTGAATGCGGTTGAAGCGGCCGACAAGTTTGACCGTCGGTACGTTGTCGTGGCACCGGATTGGGCGGAAGCCTACTGTGAAGAGCATGATATTCCCTATGTGCCCTGGAATTTTGAACGTCTGAACGACCGCTCTGTGGAGATTGCACAAACCCTCAAGGACATGGGCGTTGATGTGGCCATTCCGTTGTTTGAGGAAACCGTGGAGTGGGCCGGCGCCATCAACTCGGTGTTGATGGACAAGCCTCGGTTGTTCGGTCAGGCCATGTTGTTGCGTGACAAGGCCCTGATGAAACGCCGCGCCCAGCTCGGTGGTATCCGGGTGGGTATTTTTGAGGAAGCCCACGATAAGGGCGACGTTATCCGGTTCCTCAAGCGGGTGAACCAGACCCTGCTCAAGCTTGATGGTGACCCCAACGACCCGATCCACCTCAAGGCGTTTGACAAGGCCGGGTGCCTGGGGCACCGGGTTATCCGTACTCCCGACGAAGTCGATACCATTCCGGAAGAAGAGTTTCCGGTCCTGATGGAATCGCACCTGGATGGCTGGGAGTTTGCGGTGGAAGCCTGGATCCACAATGGCAAGATCGCCTTCCTGAATATTTCCGAGTATGTGACTCTGGGCTATTCCGTGTTTGTCCCCGCGACACCGGACCTTGAGAAGTACCGGGACCAGATCCGGGGCGAGATCGAGAAGCTGATCAAGACCTTTGATATCGAGTTCGGGTTTATTCACCCGGAATACTTCGTGACCAGCGACCGGACCATGTACTTTGGCGAGGTTGCGTACCGTCCGCCGGGCTTCAAGGTATTCGAGCTGCTTGAGCGTGCCTACGGCTTCAATGCCTATCAGGGCATGATCCTCACGTTCGACCCGAAAACCACCGACGAGGAAGTAAAGGCCTTTTTCCCGAAGGAAGTGGTGGATGCGAAGGGTTATGCCGGTTGCTTCGGCGTCTATCCGCGCCGCCGGGTTGTCAGCAAGCTGGAAATCCCGGAAGAGACCGAAAACCACGAGTATTTCGAGTCTCACGAGCTGACCGCGCCGCTGGAAGAAACGGTCACCAAACGTACCGCTTTCGGTACCCACTGGGGGCTGGTGTATTTCTTCGGTGAAGATCCGTACGTTATGCGAGATCTCCTGAAACATCAGGAAGAGCTCGATTTCTATGTATAATCAGGAGAAGCATTAACAACAAACGGGTTTGGTGCCAGGCCCTGAGGATTATCGTTTGAACGATCACCAACCGGGCAGCGCAACGCCAGCTGTAAATTTCGACAAGCTGGTTCAACGGCTTGATGATGCGATCCAGGCCATGGAAGAAAGCCGGTCCTTTGCCTGGGCCGGTAAACTTCCACGCGTGCTGGATATTTCCCGCCGGGTCCTGCTGCAGCCGGATGGCTGCCGGATCATCGAGGAGCGCGCGGAGCGCCTCGAGCGGGCGGGAGTTTTCGCCGGTACCGACTGGGCCGAACCCGGTATTTTGCTCCCCACGCTGACCACCCACTCGTTGCAGAGCCAGAATGCCGACACGGTCGTCATTGAGGCCTTCAGCGAACTCAGGTTGTTGGCCGTGGCCCGGGGCAGCTACCTGCACCCCACCGTTTCTGCAGAGCAGGCACACCACTACCTGACACAGGTCCTGGCCATCAACCTGGGCCTGTTGTTCGGCATGACCGGCGAAGCCGAGCGTGAGCAGGGCAAGCTCGCGTTGATCAGCCAGGCTGTGGTGCAGTATGTTGCCGCGCACATCGGGTACGAACATGTAATCGACAGTCTGATTGAGGAAATCTGGCGGATCCTTGAGCAGCGCCCGATCCAGGTAACGGACGTGCGCAAGATGATTACCCAGATTGCCTTGTGCCGGGCAGACCCGCAGGCCGATCTTGGCGGTGCCGGGCGCGGTGCCGATCGACTGATATCAAGCCTCTATGGGCCCACCCGGGCCTGCAGTGAAGACCCCGGAACCGTGGTTTACCAGCAGCGCCTCGAAACCATGGATGCCCAGGCCCTGCAGAACGAGGCCACCGGGTTCGCACGCTCCATGCACGATACCGGGCTGGTCTCGCCCTACCATGCCTCGTTCATCCGTTTCATCCTGACAGACCAGGATACCCTGCTTAGTGAGGCGCTGGGGCTGTCCAGCACCGGTCGGGACTGCCTGATGTGTTACCGGGAGCTGGTCCATAAGCTGATCGAGGAAGGGGTCTACCCGGAAACCGCCCAGGGAATCTATGGCCTGGCACTGCTGCTCGAGCGCGGCATTCTCTACCAGCCGCCGGTTGCCCCGGCGCTCTGGCGCCAGGCGCGCCTGTCCCTTTGCCCCCACGCCCGTGAACGTCTTGAATTGGCCTTTGGCTATCAGCCACAGCCGGGCGCATGGCTGATTCAGGGCGTGCTGAACATGCTGGGGCAGCCCCTGGGTGTTGGCCAGGGCAATAACCCCACCTGCCAGTCGGCCCGTGCCCTGTCCATGTGGGCTTATAACGATCCGGACTACCTGTTGCAGATGGTCGCCTGGGCGGCCCGGGACAACGAAATTGTTATGCATTTCGAGGGACAGCCGGTGTCATCGGCCCGGGTTGTCGGCGGTGTCGCGTCCGAGGTTACCCTTGATCTTGATCCAGTTTCCCTGGTGGTGGTGCCGCATCTCGACCGGATTTATGTGGAGATGGGCCGACTGTGCGTCGGGCGTGAGGGCGATCCCCATAAGTGGGTGAACCCGGAATTCCACGGCTGGTCCGCCGGGCGCGGATTTGCCATCAATGTGGACGTTGCTACGGGCAAGCTGGACGATCTGGAAGGCTTTATCCGGCACTTCTACGCCAGCTATCATCCCTACTACAATGGCAATCAGCCGCTGATTCATCCGCAGCCTGCGGGGGTCGCGGTTACTGACAGTGCGGCCCGCTTCATCGGTTGGCACGCCATTACCATTCTTCGGACGGCGCTTGACCCGGACGGGGAAATGCGGGTGTACTTCTTCAATCCGAACAACGATAGCGGTCAGAACTGGGGCGACGGCGTGAAGGTAAGCACGTCTGGCCAGGGTGAACGTTTTGGCGAGTCGTCGCTGCCGTTTGAGCAGTTCACATCACGGCTGTACATCTTCCATTACGATCCTCTGGAGCGGGGAGAGCCGGCGGAAGTGAACGATGATGCCCTTCGGCGCGTAACAGAGGGTGTGCATCGCAGCTGGGGGCAGGATCGATTACCGGCAGACGCCCTCCAGGCAGAGTCGCCCAGGACCGACTGAGGCCTGCTGATCCCGGAACCAGCCGATCACCCGGAATTCACAGATCAAGAGGAAGGTCATGGCCGACGAACGCACCCCGGCCCATAACGGGGCCGAGTTGTTTATCCGGGCGCTGGAAAACGAAGGCGTTGAATACATATTTGCGGTACCCGGCGAGGAGAACCTGGCCTTTCTTGAGGCCCTGAGAACCTCCAGCATCCAGCTGGTACTCAACCGGCATGAACAGGCCGCCGGGTTCATGGCGGCCACCTACGGCCGGTTGACCGGTAAAGTGGGGGTTTGCCTGTCCACGCTGGGGCCGGGCGCCACCAATTTCGTGACCGCAGCCGCCTACGCCCAGCTGGGCGCTATGCCCATGATGATGATCTCGGGCCAGAAGCCCATCAAATCCTCCAAGCAGGGACTATTCCAGATTCTGGATGTGGTGGATCTGATGCGCCCGCTTACCAAGTACACCCGGCAGATCAGTAACGCCAACACCATACCCGCCAAGGTGCGGGAGGCCTTCCGTCTGGCCTCTGAAGAACGTCCGGGTGCGGTGCACCTGGAGTTGCCGGAAGATATTGCCGACGAGAAACCCGAATCCGACACCCATATCTTCAAACCCAGTGATGCCCGCCGGCCCTCGGCCAGTCCGAAGAGCCTGGAGATGGCCTGCGAAATGCTGCGCGAAGCCCGACACCCGCTGATCATGATCGGTGCCGGCGCCAACCGGAAGCGGGTGTCCCAGGCACTGCTGCACCTGGTGAATGTAACCGGCATTCCGTTCTTTACCACCCAGATGGGCAAGGGCGTGGTGGATGAGCGGCACCCCCGCTATCTGGGCAACGCGGCCCTGTCGGCCGGGGACTTCGTGCACTGCGCCATCGACCGGGCGGATCTGGTGATCAACGTCGGCCATGATGTGGTGGAAAAGCCACCCTTCTTCATGACCCCGGGTGGCAAGAAGGTCATTCATGTGAACTTCAGTGCTGCCGACGTGGACCCGGTGTACTTTCCCCAGCACGAAGTGGTAGGGGACATCGCTAACAGCGTGGAATACATGGCGGAAAACTGTGGCCAGTGCGCCAATCATGATTTCACCCGCCTGATGGAAATAAAACAGGCAGTGGACGCCCACCTGCAGGAGCGGGCCGAAGATGACCGCTTCCCGGTGATTCCCCAGCGCATTGTTCACGATGTGCGGCAGGTGATGCCGGAGGATGGCATCATCACCCTGGACAACGGCATGTACAAGCTCTGGTTTGCCCGCAATTACCCGGCCTACGACAACAACACCGTACTCCTCGACAACGCCCTGGCTTCCATGGGTGCCGGCCTGCCCAGCGGGATGATGGCCTCCATGCTCTATCCGGGCCTGAAGGTGATGGCGATCTGCGGTGATGGCGGCTTCATGATGAACAGCCAGGAGCTGGAAACCGCGGTACGCCTGAACCTGAACCTGGTGGTGCTGATTATCAACGACAGTGCCTATGGCATGATCAAGTGGAAACAGCGGCAGGAGGGTTACACTGACTTTGGTCTGGATTATCGTAACCCGGACTTTGTCACCTACGCCGAGTCCTACGGTGCGAAAGGGCACCGTGTGACCCGCACGGAAGACCTGCGGCCAACTCTGGAAAGGGCTCTGGCCGAAGGTGGCGTTCATCTGGTGGACGTGCCGGTGGATTACAGTGAAAACCGGCGAGTGTTTGATGAGGAGCTGGCGGAACTGACCTGCAGGCTGTAAGCGGTGTATCATGCTCTCCGGATGTTTAACCGGAGGTAGCAACGCAATGATCCGTTCCTGTATTCGTGGCCTGATTGCCGCTCTCACACTGGCCTTGCTCGCCGGTTGCAGCAACCCCGAGACGCCCCAGGAAGTGGCTGCCGCCTTCTGGCAGGCCATGGCAGAAAACGATGCCGGCGACGTGATGGAGTACTCCACCCTCGCGGACTCGGCAACATTTGACGGCTACAAGCGCAGCTGGACCGACGCCGTGCCGTCGTTCGGCCGGGTTGTCATCGAGGGCCGTGAGGCCACCATTGTCACCCGGCTGCCTGCCGAAGCCGGGACCGAGGGCGAGCGGCTGGAACTGATCACCTACCTGGTGCGTATCCAGGACCAGTGGCTGGTGGATTACGACCGCACCGGCGAGGCCACTCTCAATCCTTCCCCGTTCAGCAACATCATGGGCGAGCTCAACCGGCTCGGTGAGAAGCTCAGCGCCAGCTTTTCCTCTTCCTCGGGTGAGCTGGAACAGCAAATGGAGCAGCTTGCCCGGGACCTTGAAGCCTATTCTGAGGAAATGGGCCGGCAGGCAGAGAGCGCCATGGACGAGTTCGGTGAAAAACTCCAGGAAGCCATGCGGGAGTTTGAGCGGTCGGTGGAAGAGGCCCTGAAAAAAGATGAACCGACCCCGCCGGAAGACCGGGTGATCCTGGAGCAAGCCGCCCGGGATCTGGATCGCCAGGCCGATGAACTGAGCGATCCGACCATGGAAGCCCTGGCCAACGCCAGCCGCACCGTGGCCGCAACCGGTGAGCGCTTCACCCGTCTGAGCGAGGACACCCTGAACCGTTACCGGGAAGAATGGGAGCAGAAGCTGGCTGAGATGCGCGCCGAAGCCGCCGCCTTTATTGAGCAGCTCAGGCCCTAACGGGCCTGTTCGGCCCCCCGCAGCATTGCCTGAAGCAGCTCTTCGGCATCGAACTTGGTCAGGGCCTCGTTGGCACCGACCTGGTTGGCATAGCTCAGGCTCATCTCACTGTTCAGAGACGTATGCAGGATAATGTACGGCTGCTTCAGCGCTGAATTGTCACGCACATTGAACGCCAGCTCATAACCATCCAGTCCCGGCATCTCGATATCGCTGACCAGAATATCCGTGGGCCGGCCCAGTTCGTGGTCCCGGAGCAGGATCTGAAGGGCATCGTCGCCATTGGATGTTACCTGGTAGGGGATGTCCTTACTGTCCAGCACGTCCGAGAGCTGCTTCCGGGCCACCTGCGAGTCATCCACCATGAGAATGTTCAGGGCCTTGAGCGTCTCGCTCTGAACATCCGTGAGAACCACCTCCTGGGTGTTCAGGGATTCCGGGTACACCTTGGCCAGCAGTAATTCGACATCGAGCAACTGGATAATATCGCCCTCCACATCCAGCAGGCCGGTGATAAAGGCCCTGGTGCCCAGAGCCTTGGGCGGCGGCATTACTTCCTTCCAGTCGGTTTCGATAATCTGCTGAACGCTGCGTACCAGGAATCCGATTTCCTGGCGCTGGATGTCCGTGACAATAATCGAGGCTTTTTCCTGTTCTTCCCGGGTAAGCGGCGGATAGCCCACGGCCGCCGCCATATCGATCACCGGAACGGCGGAGCCGCGGAAGGTGGCGGTGCCGATGACCGCATGATGGCTGTGGGGCAGTTTGGTCAGCCGCATGAAAGGCAGAATCTCCCGGATCTTCAGGGTGCCGATTCCGAACAGACGCTCACCGGAAAGCCGGAACAGCAGAAGTTTCTGGGTCTGCTTCGCTTTGCTGGACATAGGGGGCGGATCCTTTCAAATACAAAAGCCCCTGTCGGTAGGAGCTTTTTAAGAGGTTGGTTCAATACGGTGTTTACCGCGGGCTGCAAAGCCCCGGAGGCTAAAGGTATGTAGCAATAGTAGCAGCTTTGGAGTGAAACGGGATTCAGTAGGATTGTTTCAAATGGTGACAGAATTCTTCGGTTTACTGCCACCCAACAAAATCCTCACCACGGCAGGTGAGTAAGTATGAACCAACCAGTGCCGCCGGTTGCCAGTACGGCCACGATCGCAAGCACCCCATCGCGGGCGATAATCGCCAGCCCGAAGGCCGTCAGCGCCAGGCCGCCACCATTGGCACTGAAGGGTATCAGCTCCATCAACGGCATGGTCGCCGCAACCGCTATACACAGGATGGCCATGACGTACTGGCCCGGCCCGGTGATAATCCAGGTCAGCCGCCGCTTCGTCCAGTGATCCAGGAACCGCGCCGGCTTCTCCATCCAGTCCAAGCCCTTGACCACCTTCTCCTGGCCGATGTTCCGCCGGGCCAGCTTTGAGGGGATCCACATCGAGTGCCTGCGAAAGATCAGTTGGCCCAGGGTCAGCAACACCAGCAGCGACAGTAGCGTGGGCACGCCCGGGATGTCCCCGAGCAGCGGCGCCAGGGTAATTATCCCGGCAACCAGAATCACGGGCCCAAAGGATCTCTCGCCAATGGCATCCAGGACGTCACCCACAGAGACCCGGTACCTGCCTGCGGTTTGTTTGCGCAGGCGGTGCAGGAGTTCGGTGAGGCTGGCTGGCTCTTCTGGCTCATTCATCGTCGCAGGCTGGCCATGGTTAGCACCAACCGCGGGTGAGAACTGCCTCTTCAATGCGCTTGAGGGCGTTGATCCACGCACCCAGTCGTACCGACTTGAGCTGATAGCGCTCCGCACATTCGGCGGCCTGCTGATAACTGTGAACCAGCCGCCGGCGACGTTGCTCGCTGATGGTTTCCGCGCCCCAGTAGTCGTCGGAAAGACCTTGGGTGCGCTCCATCTGGCACAGGTGAACACTGCCAGCGTTGGCCAGCACATCCGGCACGATGGTCACGCCACGGTCCAGTAACAGCTCGTCCGCGTCGAGGGTGGTGGGGGAGTTGGCGGCTTCAACGAGGACCCTCGCTTTTACCTTTTCGGCAACCTCCTTGGTAATCACCCCCTGCAGGGCCGCCGGGACAAGCACGTCACAGTCACAGGCAAAAAGCTCCTCGTTGCTGATCGGCTCGGAGCCCGGGAAGTTTTCGAGACTGCCTTCCTTATCCCGGTGTTGCAGCAGCTCGTTGACGTCCAGGCCGTCCTGAGAATAGACACCGCTATCGATCTCCCGAACGGCAATGACTTTGCACCCGGCCTCCTGAAACGCCTGGGCGGCCACCGAGCCGACCTGCCCGAAGCCCTGGATGGCGACCCGGGCGCCCTCAAGTTTGAAATCAATCTGTTCCGCCGCTGCCTGAAAAACCTCGAAAACCCCGCGCCCCGTGGCTTCATAGCCGCCGAGCGTACCCCCGAGAATGGGCGGTTTGTCATTGACCGCAGCGGGCGAGTGGCGACCGGTTATCTGCTCGTACTCATCGAGCATCCAGGACATGCTCTGCATCCCCGTCCCAACGTCGGCGCCCGGCACATCGCAGTCCGGCCCCGCGGGCCGCAAGTAGCGGATGTATGCCCGGCACAGGCGCTCGAATTCGAGTTTGCTGAGCTCGCCGGGGTCCGCGGCAATGCCGCCCTTGCCACCCCCTGCAGGAATACGCCCCGCCGCATGCTTGATCGACATCACCAGGGCCAGTGCCTTGCATTCGTCGAGATTGAGGTCCGGGGAGATACGGGTGCCGTCCCGGGTCGGACCGAGGGCGTCTGTGTGGCAGACCCGGTAAGCATCGAACACGCGACTGCTGCCATCGTCCATTTTCAGTGGTATGCGAAAACCGATAACACGGGCCGGTCCGGACAGCAGTTCGACAACGTCCGGATTGATCTCGCCGATTTTTGCCGCCTGGTGCATCAGGCGAGAGCTTTCTTCAAGGAAGTCATACATGATCAATCTCCCTTTCGCTTGATGGGATTGTCACTTTAAGCTTGGCTGAACGTCCCTGGAGCTGCAAATCGGGGGCGCCATTTTACAGGAGTGATGTGCGCCCCAGCCTTTTGTGTCCTGTGTGCGGGCTTACTCGGCGGTCTCGGCAGAACCGACATCGCCCTGATAGTTGGCAGGAACGAACTCATAGCCTTGGTCTGCCGTTTTCAGGTGGCCCAGTCCGGGAAAGGACAGGTGGGCGGAGCCGACCCAGTAACCGGTTTCCTCGGCCTCGGAAAAGGCCTTGGCGCGGGATTCCACCGCCTGATCACTATTCACATCAAACTGGATAGCGATGTCCGGCTGAGGGAACTGAACTGCTGCCACGTGAATCAGGTCGCCCCAGAGTAAGAGCGTGTTGTCTTCGCTCTCTACCTTGTAAAGACTGTGGCCTGGAGTGTGTCCGCTGGCGGACACCGCAGAAATACCCGGCACCAACTCCTGGTCTTTGCTAAAAGGCTTGAGCTGACCTGACTCGACGTACGGATTGAGAGACGCCATCGCGCCTTTGAAAAAGCCTTTCGACCCTTCGTCAGCCGCTTTCAGATTTTCCTCGTTGAGCCAGAAATTCTGGTCTTCCACGTGAGCACGAACGACGGCGTTGGGAAACACAATCTCGCCGTTGGACACCAGACCACCTACATGGTCCGGATGCATGTGCGTGATGAGGATTTCGTCGACATCCGCGGGCTCATAACCGGACGCTTTCAGGTGCTCTACCAGTTTCCCGAGTGTGGGGCCAAACAGGCTGCCCGCCCCCGTGTCCACCAGCACAAGATGGTCGCCGGTGTTGACCAGATAGCCGTTAACGGATGTATCGAGCGGCGCAGACAGGAAATTGTCCGCAAGGGTGTTATGCACGTGTTCTTCGGTGGTGTTCAGCAATAGCTTGTCCACCGGCAGCTTGACTGTGCCATCGGACAGGGCGGTGATTTCGAAGTTGCCAAGCATCGTGCGGTAAAAGCCGGGTGCCTGCTCTTTTACCATCGGCGCTTCCGCCAGGGCCGTGGCTGCAAACAGAAGACCGGCGGTAAGGCCGGTCATACGAGTCATTGTAGTAGGCATGAGTAATTCCTTTTTCTGTCTTGTAAACACAATGAATGTTTGGCTGCGGGAGTAATCTTCGTTGAAGGAGCCAGTTTAGACTAGTCCGTTCAGGTGTGGTCGACCACTGGATGAATACTACAGATGTTGATCGGCTACCTTGAAATTGCGAAGGAAATTGGGAATCGAAAAGGTGGTTGTTGGCCTGGATGAGCGGAGTGTGGATTGCTGACCGTCGTAACGGCACAAAAAAAGGGCCTCGTCGTGTGACGAGGCCCTTTCGGTCTGTTTGGTGGAGACGGCGGGAATTGAACCCGCGTCCGCCAGTACTCAGCCTTGAGGTCTACATGCTTAGCGTCTCTCTATTGATTTAAGTTCAAGCGACCCGAGAGCCAGGGTGCAAGAACCGAGTTCTTTGAATCTTAGCCGTTAGCCAGTGAACTCTGGATAACGGAGCATCCCGTAAGCGATGACGTCCTGAGATGTTGCTTCCGGGCTACGGGCGACCCGGTCAGGACGACTAGCAGCTTACGCTGCTAGTGCGTAGTTTTCGTCGTTTGCGACTATTGCGTTGCAGCTTTGGATTAACGAGATTCGCTGCCATCTCGACATGCACTCAAGGGTTCGCCACCGGCGTCGAAGCCATGTCGTCCCCTTATGCTCAGTATATGTGTCCGGTTTGCCGGACTTCAAGGTTTGTTTGTTGAAGTTTTGTTCTCCGGGGGCTGTAGATGTACCTACAGCCCTAGCTCGCCTGGCGCTCAATGGCTTCATGCCTGCCGGCCAGAGCCGCGTGGCTCAGGGCCTGGAAGCTCTCCCGGAAGTAAGCCATCACGGCATCCGGGTCGGCGTGTATGGCCTTGTCCACGGTTATGCCGAATTGCACCGTACCGGCATAACTGAGAATGCTCATGCCGATGCCAATGGTCCCGCTCTGGGGTACCCAGAACATGGGCTGGGTCAGTTTACTTCCCGCCAGGTACAGAGGTTCCGTCGGCCCGGGCACGTTGGTCAGCACCGCCGACGCCTTGTTGCTCAGCAGATCCAGGGCCCGCCGCTCGATAACATCGGGGCCGCGTCCGAATATATCAAGCAGGCTGTAGGTAACCTGGGCCTGATAGGAGCGCTTGAGCCGGTTCATGTTCTCCTGCACCTGCCGGAAGCACATGAGTGGGTCTCTTATTTCCACCGGCAGCGTAACCAGGACCATACCGAACTTGTTGCCGAGGGTTTCAATGGGCTGATCCAGTGGCCGCAGGTTGAACGGCACCGCTACGCGGATGCCACAATCGGGGATGGTTTCCTTGTGGGCCGCAAAATGCCGCTGTAAAGCCCCGGTGACCGTGCAGAGCAGGGCATCGTTGACGGTGCCCCCCAGGGCCCTGGCGCAGGCTTTTACCTCGTCCAGGTCCAGGGGATCTGCCCAGGCCACCTGTTTGCGGCCGGAAAGTGGCTCCTTCAGTCCGGTTTTCGGCTCTATGGGAGCCAGGCCCAGTTTGATCAGGTCCAGGGCCACGGCGCCGGCGGTGGTTGCCAGTTTGAGGGGGTAGTTGGGCTCTTCCCGGACCGACTGGATGAACAGTTTTGCCTGATTGGTGGCCATTTGCGCGCTGTCCACGGTGCGGTGCAGGAATTTCTGGATTGCCGATTTCTGGAGAGGTTTGGAGCGACGCTTGCGGGCCACTTTGCCCAGCCTGGGTTCGGGTGTTTTATCGGTCAGTGACAGCATTACCCGCACCAGCGAGATGCCATCGGCAATGCAATGATGGATGCGAATCAGCAGGGCGCCACCGTCGCCGTAATTGTCTATGTAGTGCATTTGCCAGAGCGGTTGCCGAAAATCCAGGGAAGTGCTGTTCATGTCGCTGACCAGCTTCTGGAGCTCGGCTTTGTCCGCCTTGCCTGGCAATGCAATACGGTGCAGGTGGTTGTCCAGGTCGAACAGTGGGTCGTCCTGCCAGTAAGCCCGGTCGCCGGTGTCGATAACCCGTTGCCGGAACCGGTTGAAGCACAGGAAGCGTTCTTCAAGGGTGTGCCTGAGGCGGGTCATGGAAACCGGTTTCTCCAGTGTCCAGACGCCACAGATCATCATGGGGTTTTGAGGTGAGTCCATGCGCAGCCAGGCGCGGTCGACGGCGGACATGGGTGTCTGTTTGGGTGACATAAGCGGCTCCCTTTGCCACGCACCGGAATTCCCGAGTATAGGCCTGTTGGAATTCTGAACAAAGAGAGTGAGTATGGTACATAGGTACCGGCGCCGGCCATGACCGGCGTCAGGTATTGGGTAATTTGTGGTGTGCTATGGTCAGACGTTGGCTTCGCGCAGGATGCGCTGCTTCTGGCGGTTCCAGTCGCGCTCTTTCTCGGTGGCACGCTTGTCGAACAGCTTCTTGCCTTTCACCAGAGCGATTTCGCACTTTACCTTGTTGTTTTTCCAGTACAGGGCCAGCGGAATGCAGGTGTAGCCGGCCTGGTTGACCTTGCCGACGATCTTGGCGATTTCCTTGGCGTGCAGCAGGAGCTTGCGGGTACGCGTCGGATCTGCGATGACGTGGGTGGACGCCGCAATGAGCGGGGTAATGTGAGAGCCGAGCAACCAGGCTTCGCCGTCTTTGAGCAGCACATAGGCATCCACCAGCTGGGCCTTGCCTGCACGCAGGGATTTTACTTCCCAGCCCAGCAGGGCGAGACCCGCCTCGAAGCGTTCCTCAATGTGATACTCGTGCTTCGCCTTCTTGTTCAGTGCGATGGTATTGCTCGGCGTACCGGGTTTTTTCTTGCTCATGAATCAATGAATCCGGAGTCGGACGAATGAACGGACCGGCCTTGCTGAAGCCGGAAAAAGGCGCATTGTAGCCCAGGAGTGCCGGGCCGGTCACGAAATCAGCGACTCGGTGCCAGCCGGTTCGTGCGCGACCTGATCCTTCGGCTACAATACTGGGCCAGACTTAAACAGGGGCCTCAGGGGCGCGAATGCCTACGCCGTATCAGAGACATATCGGGTCCTTTACCCGAAAATCAAGCTTTTACTGGGCCGCATTGGGTGCCACTGTGGGTCTCGCCAACCTGTGGCAGTTTCCGTATCTGGCCAGCCTGCACGGTGGCGGCCTGTTCATTCTGCTGTACCTGGCGTGTCTGCTGCTGGTGACCCTGCCACTGATGGTAACCGAGGCGGTTGTCGGTCGTTACGCCCGCCACGGTATTGTGCTTGCCATGGATGGCCTGATTCGCAGCTCCAGGCGATCCCGAGCCTGGATGGCGGTAGGGCGGCTGAGCATTCTTGCGGCGTTTGTGGTGCTGTCATTCACCGCGGTGTTCGGGGCTATTGCACTGGCCTATGTTTTTTTTGGGGCCTTCGGGCGGTTCTCCGGGGCCGACAACGCGGAGGCAACGGCGATCCTGGCCGGACTGGTCTCCGATCCCCGGGAATACCGGGTCTTCATGGGCTGGCATCTTTTCTTTTTGCTGCTGACGGTGTGGGTTTCCGCCCAGGGGGTGGTGAAAGGTCTTGAGCGGGCCCTGCGTGTGGCGGTGCCGGCAGCCCTTGTGCTCATGCTGGTGTTATTTGCGCTGGCGGTCTGGTTCGGGCGTATTGATGGCGCAATCGGCCACATCCTGGCGATGCACCCGGAAGATCTGAGCTGGCAGAGCCTGACAGCGGCCCTGTTTCACGCCTTTTTCACCCTCGGGCTCGGTATGGGCGTCTGGGCCATCCTGGGGGCCTATACCGCCCCCCGGACCCACCTCAAACGTTCCATCCTGGCCGTTGTGCTGATGGATACCCTGGTGGCTATTGTCGCCGGCCTGATGATCTTTGCCATGGCCACCAACGGAAACAGTTTCGATGGCGAGCGAGGCTTCAGCCTGTTGTTTGTGTCCATGCCGGTGACCCTTGCCCAATTACCGGCCAGCCAGTTCGTGATTGCCATGGTGTTTTTGATGGTGGTGCTGATCGTCTGGACCACGTCCCTGAACCTGCTGGAGCCGATCATCGGCTGGTTCCGTGAATGGACAGGTGCTCCCCGTGGTCTGTCAGTCATGCTGATTGGTCTGGCGGTTTGGATGGCGGGGCTGGCTTCCTTGCTGTCCTTCAACCTGTGGGCCGATGAGCGGGTGGGCGGTGCCACGGTCTTCCGGTGGCTCGAACTGCTGACCGGCGGGCTGCTGATTCCGCTGGTTGCCATTCTGCTTGCACTGTTTGTTGGCTGGTGTCTGACCCGGCACCTGGCTGCCACACTTCTGGGCGAGGTGCCCCGGCTTTTCGCCGGTATCTGGTTCTGGGTGATGCGACTGGTGTTGCCTGCCGTTGTTGCGTGGATTGGTGTGCAATACACCAGCTTCTCTCTGTCGAACCTCTGCACCAGCGGCAGTGACGCGGTCTGGTGTGAGCAGCGGGCAACACTGCTGTCTGACCAACAATCAGCCCCGGCGGGGGAGCCTCAGCATACACAGGCGGCAGAAGAGCCTGCCGCGGCCGATCCGGTCGGGAATGAAAAATTGCCTGCCGCTGAACAGGTACCGACCGAGGAGGGTAGTGGTAACGACGGATCGGGCAAAAAAGCCCAAAAAGAAGACGATATCCTTTATCATAGCGTGTGATTGAGGCTGTCTTCCTTCCCAGAAGTCTGCAATCCTTTTTCAGTGTGTTTGCAAGCAGGACAACCGGTTCCAATGCCCCATCAGATCGACAAAACAGCCCTGGTCATGCACTCCGCCGAGCGCATGTTTCACCTGGTCAATGACATTGCCCGTTACCCCGAGTTTCTTCCCTGGTGCGCGGGGGCCAGGATTCATGAGCAGAACCCGGAGCAGATTACCGCGTCGCTGGAGATTGCCAAGGGCGGTATGCGGCACACGCTTACCACCTGCAACCAGCTGCTGATGCCGGAGGCGATTGAAATGAACCTGGTGGATGGGCCGTTTCGCAATCTGACCGGGCGCTGGCATTTCAGGCCGTTGGACCACAACGCCTGCAAGGTCATTCTCTCGCTGGAATTCGAGTTTTCCGGTTCACTGTCCCGGATGACGTTCGGGCCGGTGTTCAACCAGGCCGCAACCACCATGGTGGATGCCTTCTGCCGGCGGGCGGATGATCTTTATCGCAAGGAGGGGGCATGATCGAAGTGGAGGTGGCGTATGCCCGTCCGGACAAACAGGAAATTGTGCCGGTGAGGGTGCCCGACGGAACCACCGCGCTGGAGGCAGCCAGGCTGTCTGGTATTGTCGATGTGTTTCCGGAGATTGAGCTGGATACCACCGACATGGGCATATTCGGAAAGGTGATCAAGGATCCCGCCGCCCATGAACTTCGCGATGGCGATCGGGTCGAGCTTTACCGGCCGCTCAAGATCGACCCGAAACAGGCTCGCCTGAACAGGGCCAAGAAGAAAGGCTGACCTCAGTAGGCCGGGGTTTCTTCAAGCAGCTTGGCCTCGTAATGGGCGTACTGGTCGCCTTCGTAGTAAACGATGATCCGCTGCTCTTTGATCTCTCCGCCACCCCGTTGAAAGGTGTACACATAGTATTCGCGGGAGAGGTCCACCGGGTTCAGCATCAGCGGGGTTCCCATCACTGCATGTACCTGGCTGCGGGACATGCCCTCGGCCAGTTGCGACAGCTCCTCATCGGTGACGATGTTCCCCTGCTGGACGTTGATCTTGTATACGCCCGGGAAAACGCAGCCGGATAGAAAGAGAGTGAGAATGAGAGCTGTGAGCTTTTGCATCGCCGGGGGAAATCCTCTATCTTGAAATCGCCTGCCAGGGGCAGGTGTGACACGGGTTAACCGTTCAAAGGCGGCTTCATCATACCGGAAGCCGTGAGGCACACCAAAGAGTGAATCGTAACATGTCATCTGAAAACGCCGAATTACGAAAAGTCGGTCTCAAAGTTACCCTGCCGAGAGTGAAAATCTTCAACATTCTTGAGACGGCCGAGGAGCATCACCTGAGTGCCGAGGATGTCTACAAGAAGCTCCTGGAGCAGGGCGATGACGTGGGGCTGGCGACGGTATACCGGGTACTGACGCAGTTTGAGGCCGCAGGGCTGGTGTTGCGTCATAACTTTGAAGGCGGCCATGCCGTTTTTGAGATGGCCGGTGATGATCACCACGATCACATGGTCTGCACCCAGACCGGTGAAGTCATCGAGTTCTTTGACGAAGTGATCGAAGAACGCCAGAAAAAGATCGCAGAAGAGCGCGGTTATGAGATTGTGGACCACAGCCTGATTCTCTACGTCAAGCCGATCAAATCCTGATCCCGGCACCTGAAGCGCCGGTAAAAAAGGTCTGTGCAAAAAAAGGGCGGGTAATCATACCCGCCCAACAGCTCTCAGGATCGAGAGGGGTAGAGGTTTCTTGCTCGCGGGTCAGTGGTGAGTAGCCTGGCCCTTTGAAAACATCTCTCTGGCATGAGCGATCGTGTGTTCGGTCATGTCCACGCCACCCAGCATTCTTGCGACTTCACTGATTCTGCCCTGATCGTCCAGCGTCTCGATTCTGGAGAACGTGGCTTCTTTTTCGGTGAACTTGCTGACAAACAGATGCTGATGACACTGGGCGGCCACCTGTGGCAGGTGAGTAACGCAAAGCACCTGGCCGTTGCCGCCCAGAGTGCGAAGCAGCCGGCCCACCACCTCGGCCGTGCCGCCCCCGATACCGACATCCACCTCGTCAAAGACGAGTGTGGGCGTGGTCGATGTCTGGGCAACCACCACCTGAATCGCCAGACTGATCCGTGACAGCTCGCCACCGGAAGCAACCTTGGCCAGTGGTCTGGCCGGTTGGCCCGGGTTGGCGCTGACCAGGAATTCAATGTCTTCCAGGCCGTGGGCCGCCGGCTCCTCACCGGTGTTGCGGTTCAGGTGGGTGATGAACTGCATGTTGGGCATGCTCAGCTGAGCAAGTTCCGCGGCAATTCGCTGGTCGAGCTCGGCAGCGGCCTTGGCCCGTGCCTCCGACAGTTTGCCGGCCAGTTCATTGAACCGGCCGTGCTGGCTTTCCATTTCTGCCTCCAGCTGCTCCAGGCTGCCTTCGCCGCCATCGAGTTCGGCCAGCTCGCCGGTCAGGCGCTGATGCAGTTCCGGCAGCTCTTCCGGTGTGATCCGGTGCTTGCGGGCCATCTGGTAGATAGCGCTCAACCGTTCTTCCACTTCCGCCAGACGAGCCGGATCGGCCTCATAGTCCTCGACAAAGTGACGCAGGTTGTCGCCCGCTTCGCTGATCTGGATCTGGGCCTCGTTCAGCATCTGGATGGTGTCAGCCAGGGCCGGCACGTCGACCGGAAGCTGCTCCAGTTGCTGCAGGGCCTGGCGCACGAGATACGCTGCGCTGGTCTCATCTTCCGTGCATAAAAGCGCCGCCTGGTGGCTGTTGTGCAGAACCGTGTCGGCCTGGCTCAGCTGGGCCTGCTCCTGTTCCAGCTGTTCCTGTTCGCCCTGCTCCAGCGCCAGGCGATCCAGCTCTTCCACCTGGTAGCGCAACAGCTGAAGCTTGGCTTCTGCTTCGTCGGCGTTCTGCTGCCGCTCGGTCAGGCGCTGGCGGAGCTGGTTCCAGGCCTTCCAGGCTTCCCGGGTCTCGGCCGCCAGGGCTTCGACACCGGCAAATTCATCCACCAGCTTGCGGTGGGTGTCCTTGCGCAACAGGGACTGGTGCTGGTGCTGGCTGTGAATGTCCATCAGCACCCCGCCAAGTTCCTTGAGGTGGTTCAGCGGGCAGGGCTGGCCATTGATGTACGCCCGGGACCGGCCGTCCTTGCTGATTACGCGGCGCAGAATGCAGTCGTTGTCATCATCCAGTTCATGCTGTGCCAGCCATTCGGTGGCTTCGGGAATGGTGGATACATCAAACGTTGCCGTGATATCCGCGCGCTTGGCGCCATGGCGGACCGCGCCGGCATCGGCGCGACCGCCCATGGCCAGGCCGAGGGCGTCCAGCACAATGGACTTGCCGGCACCGGTCTCGCCGGTAAGTGCTGTCATGCCTTTGCTGAACTGGAGTTCCACCCGTTCGGCGATGGCGTAATTGGAAACCGTGAGCTGGGTAAGCATGCAGATAACCTCCGCGACTTTCTGAAAACCGGCTAAATACTGTTGATGCATACAGTGACTGTGAATATATACAGGGTTTTTGGGGTTTGCAAACCTGCGGGTGGTATTTTCTTCATGAATGCGGGTGCCGGTGGTTGAAACCTGGAAGCGGGGCCCCATATCGGTTCGCAACGACATTTTTCCGGCGCACTGCGGCCGGAGCCCATGTTCAACCGGCCTCCGCAACGGGCCGCTGAAGACCAAGCAGGAGTAACCATGAGCACTGACGAGAACCGCAAAGAGCACGAGGAACTGAACGAAGCCCTCGAGGCTGCCAAAGAAGAGACCCAGTCCGCCGAGCAGGAGTCCGGTGAGGATGAAATCTCTGAGGTAGATGCTCTGAAATCACAGGTTCAGGACTTGCAGGAGCAGATGCTTCGTACCCAGGCGGAGATGCAGAATGTGCGTCGCCGGGCCGAGATTGATGTGGAAAAGGCCCACAAGTTTGCCCTGGAAAAATTCGTCAAGGAGTTGCTACCGGTTGCCGACAGCCTGGAAAAAGCGGTTGAAAGTACGGAAGGCAAAGGCGATTCCGGGGAGCTGGTGGCGTCTATCCGTGAGGGTGTGGAAATGACGCTGGGCCTGTTCATGTCCAGCCTTAGAAAGTTCAACGTTGAGCAGCTTGACCCGGTGGGCGAGCCGTTCGACCCCCAGCAGCACGAAGCCATGTCCATGGTGCCGGCCCCCGATGCCGAGCCCAACAGTGTGGTTGCCGTGGTGCAGAAAGGGTACCTGCTGAATGGCCGTGTGGTACGTCCGGCCATGGTGATGGTTGCCAAAGCAGAAGACGCACCAAAAATTGATGAGCAGGCTTGAAAAGCTGATTAAAGCGCCAATATAGCCAGTAAATAGCGACAGCGGAGGCCGGGCCTCCGGGAAAGCATTCAGAAGACTTGGAGTGACTCAATGAGCAAGATTATCGGTATCGATCTGGGAACGACCAACTCCTGTGTAGCCATCATGGATGGTGACAAGGTTAAGGTTATCGAGAACGCTGAGGGTGATCGCACCACCCCGTCTATTGTCGCGTACACTGAAGACGGTGAAACCCTGGTAGGTCAGTCTGCCAAGCGTCAGGCAGTCACCAACCCGAACAACACCCTGTACGCCATCAAGCGTCTGATCGGTCGTCGTTTTGAAGACGACGTGGTCCAGAAAGACATCAAGATGGTGCCCTACAAGATCGCCAAGGCTGATAACGGCGACGCGTGGGTCGAAGTGAAGGGTGAAAAGATGGCGCCCCCGCAGGTGTCTGCGGAAATCATCAAGAAGATGAAGAAGACCGCCGAGGACTACCTGGGCGAGAAAGTGACCGAAGCGGTCATCACCGTGCCGGCCTACTTTAACGACAGCCAGCGTCAGGCCACCAAGGACGCCGGCAAGATTGCCGGTCTGGATGTGAAGCGCATCATCAACGAGCCAACCGCAGCTGCCCTGGCCTATGGCCTGGACAAGAAGAGTGGCGATCGTACCGTTGCCGTTTATGACCTGGGTGGTGGTACCTTCGATATCTCCATCATCGAGATTGCCGATGTAGACGGTGAGCACCAGTTCGAAGTACTGGCCACCAATGGCGACACCTTCCTCGGTGGTGAAGACTTTGACATGAAGCTGATCGAATACCTCGCCGATCAGTTCAAGAAAGACAGCGGCATTGATCTGCGCGGTGACTCGCTGGCCATGCAGCGCCTGAAAGAAGCTGCCGAGAAGGCCAAGATCGAGCTCTCCAGCAGCCAGCAGACCGACGTGAACCTGCCGTATGTAACGGCGGACGCCAGCGGTCCCAAGCACATGAATGTGAAAGTGACCCGCGCCAAGCTGGAGTCGCTGGTTGAAGATCTGGTTGAGCGCAGTCTGGCGCCGTGCCGTACCGCGCTGGAAGATTCCGGTGCCAAGATTGGCGAAATTGATGAGGTTATCCTGGTCGGCGGCCAGACCCGTATGCCGCTGGTGCAGGAAAAAGTGAAAGAGTTCTTCGGCAAAGAAGCCCGCAAGGACGTTAACCCGGACGAAGCCGTGGCCATGGGTGCTGCAATCCAGGCGGCCGTACTGTCTGGCGATGTCAAAGACGTTCTGCTGCTGGACGTGACCCCGCTGACCCTGGGTATTGAAACCATGGGTGGTGTCGCGACTCCGCTGATCGAGAAGAACACCACGATCCCGACCAAGAAGTCGCAGACCTTCTCCACAGCGGATGACAACCAGACAGCGGTGACCATCCACGTGGTTCAGGGTGAGCGTAAGCAGGCGAACCAGAACAAATCTCTGGGCCGTTTCGACCTGGCCGACATTCCGCCGGCCCCGCGCGGTGTGCCGCAGATCGAAGTGACCTTCGACATCGATGCCAACGGTATCCTGAACGTGTCCGCGAAGGACAAGGCGACCGGTAAGGAACAGTCCATCGTGATCAAGGCCTCTTCCGGTCTGAACGATGACGAAATCGAGAAGATGGTTCGCGATGCCGAGGCGAATGCCGAGGAAGATCGCAAGTTCGAAGAGCTGGTTCAGGTTCGCAACCAGGGTGATGCAATGGTGCATGCCGTTCGCAAGACCCTGAAAGACGCTGGCGACAAGGTCAGTGACAGCGAGAAAGAGTCTATCGAAGCGTCCATTAAGGAGCTGGAAGAAGCTCTGGAAGGTTCCGATAAAGAAGATATCGAAGCCAAGACCCAGAAGCTGACCGAAGTCTCTTCTGAGCTGGCTCAGAAGATGTATGCAGATCAGGCCGAGCAGGCGCAGCAGGCTGGCGGGCAGGAAGGTGCCCAGGGCCAGCAGTCTGACGACGCGGTCGACGCTGAGTTCGAAGAAGTCAAAGACGACGACAAGCGATAAATCTGACGTACATCAGGCAGTTGGAAAACGCGGGGAGCTCCCCGCGTTTTCCGCGTTTAAAAACAGGGTTTTAAAAGCATGGCCAAGCGCGATTATTACGAGATTCTCGGGATTTCCCGGGATGCGGACGAGAAGGAAATTAAGCGAGCCTACCGAAAGCTCGCCATGAAGTACCACCCCGACCGTAACCCCGACGACACGGAAGCCGAGAACAAGTTCAAAGAGGCCAGCGAAGCCTACGAAATACTGGCGGACCAGTCCAAGCGTGCCGCCTACGACCAGTTTGGTCATGCCGGTGTGGATGGTCAGGCCGGCGGCGGCTTCGGAGGCGGCGGTGCCAGCTTCTCCGATATCTTTGGTGATGTATTCGGCGATATCTTTGGTGGTGGCGGCGGCCGCGGTCGCAATACCCGTGGTGCCGACCTTCGCTACACCCTGGAGCTGGACCTGGAAGAGGCCGTTAAAGGCAAAACCGTCCAGATCAGCATTCCAGGGCACCGAGAGTGCGAAGTCTGTGATGGCAGTGGCGCCGAAAAGGGCTCCCGTCCGGAAACCTGTGGTACCTGTAAGGGTATGGGACAGGTTCGGATGCAACAGGGTTTCTTCACGGTGCAGCAGGCGTGCCCGACTTGCCGGGGCTCCGGTCAGATCATCAAGAATCCATGTAGGGCCTGTCATGGCCAGGGCAGGGTTCAGGAAGAGAAAACACTGTCGGTCAAAGTGCCACCCGGTGTGGACACTGGCGACCGCATCCGTCTCTCCGGCGAAGGCGAAATGGGCATCGATGGTGGGCCTTCCGGGGACCTGTATGTCCAGATCGCGGTGCGCGAGCACTCCATCTTCACCCGCGACGGCCGTAATCTCTATTGCGAAGTACCCATCAGCATCGTTGATGCCTCCCTGGGTGGCGAGCTGGAGGTGCCGACGCTGGATGGCCGCGTGAAGCTGAAGATTCCGCCGGAAACCCAGACCGGCAAGCTCTTCCGTCTGCGCAACAAGGGTGTGAGCCCGGTTCGTGGTGGCCCGGCGGGTGATCTGCTCTGCCGTGTGGTGGTCGAAACACCGGTGAACCTCACCAAGCGCCAGAAAGAGCTGCTGGAAGAATTCCAGAAAACCCTGGATGGCAGCAACGGCACCGAGCATGGCCCGAAGAAGACCTCCTGGTTTGAAGGCGTCAAAAGCTTCTTCGACGAAATGAAATTCTGATCGGCCCGATAAAAGGAACGCGAGCATGAGGGTAGCAATCATCGGCGCCGCCGGGCGCATGGGGAAAGTCCTGATCGAAGCGGTGGACGGTACCGAGGGCCTGGAGCTGGGTGCCGCCGTCGTCGAGCCGGGCAGCAGCCTGATCGGCGCCGATGCGGGTGAAATGACCGGCATCGGCAAAACCGGCGTAAAAATGGCTGGCAGCCTGGCCGATGTAAGGGATGATTTCGATGTGCTCATCGACTTCACCTTCCCGGACCTGACTCTGGAAAACGCCGAGTTCTGCAAAGCCAACGGCAAGATGCTCGTGATCGGCACCACCGGCATGTCCGACGCCGAGAAGCAGCAACTGGCCCTGGCCGCCGAGTCCGCGCCGGTGGTGTTCGCGCCCAATATGAGCGTCGGCGTTAACGTCGTCCTCAACCTGCTGCGCACCGCCGCGGCGACACTGGGTGACGACTACGACGTGGAAATCATCGAAGCCCATCACCGCCACAAGAAAGACGCGCCCTCAGGCACCGCCCTGCGCATGGGCGAGGTTGTCGCCGATGCCCTCGGTCGCGACCTGAAAGAGTGCGCTGTCTATGGCCGTGAAGGCTTCACCGGTGAGCGCACCCGCAAGGAAATCGGCTTCGAAACCATTCGGGCCGGGGACGTGGTCGGCGATCATACCGTATTGTTCGCCACCGAGGGTGAGCGCATCGAAGTGACCCATAAGGCCAGCAGCCGGATGACCTTTGCCAAGGGTGCCATGCGCGCTGCGTTGTGGCTGAAGGATAAGCCGGCGGGGCTTTATGATATGCAGGATGTGCTTGATCTTAAGTGAGGTTGGTTGTTGTCGGATTACGAGGCTTTGCCTCTAATCCGACCTACAGGGCTTACCCGTTGCAGGGACATTTCCCGTGGACACAAAGCGCCATATTTTCTACAATAAGGCGGTTTAACTGCACCAAGCGTACCTTTGAAAAAGTTTATAAGAAAGCGGGACCGAGCCAAGACTCCGTCTCGCTTTTTTGCAACCTGAATTTGCGCTTGCGTTCCTGTTCGTGACGAACCGATACGCCACTCGATGAGGATACAAGCCTTGAGCACACCAGCAATCCTTGCACTCGCAGACGGAAGCCTGTTCTACGGCAGTGCCATTGGCGCTGACGGAGAAACCAGCGGTGAAGTGGTGTTTAACACCGCCATGACCGGTTACCAGGAGATCCTGACCGATCCGTCCTATTCCCGCCAGATCGTGACCCTGACCTACCCGCACATCGGCAACACCGGTGTGAACGAGGAAGACATCGAGTCAGACCGTGTTCAGGCCGCGGGCCTGATTATCCGCGATCTGCCTCTGCTGGCCAGCAGCTGGCGCAGCAAGGGAACTCTGGACGACTACCTGCGAAGCAACAACATTGTTGGAATTGCCGACATTGATACCCGCCGCCTAACCCGCATCCTCCGGGACAAGGGCTCCCAGAACGGCGCCATCGTGGCGGGTGAAAACGCCACCGCCGAGCGGGCGCTGGAGCTGGCCAAAGCTTTCCCCGGCCTCAAGGGCATGGATCTGGCGAAAGAAGTCACCTGTGACAAGGTCTGGTCCTGGAGCCAGACCGAGTGGTCCCTGGCAGGGGGCTACGGCGAGCGTCAGGAAGCCAAGTTCAAGGTGGTTGCCTGGGATTATGGTGTGAAGCTGAATATCCTGCGGATGCTGGCATCCCGCGGCTGCGACATCACCGTAGTGCCGGCCCAGACTCCGGCCTCCGAAGTGCTCGCGATGAATCCGGACGGTGTGTTCCTGTCCAATGGCCCCGGCGATCCCGAGCCCTGCGATTACGCCATCACCGCCATTGGGGAAGTGCTGGAAACCGAGATTCCGGTCTTCGGCATCTGTCTTGGGCACCAGTTGCTCGCGCTGGCCAGCGGCGCCAAAACCATGAAGATGGGCCACGGCCACCACGGCGCCAACCACCCGGTGCAGGATGTCGCCAAGGGCACTGTGATGATCACCAGCCAGAACCACGGGTTTGCCGTGGATGAGGCGACACTGCCGGCCAATGTCGAGGCGACTCACAAGTCCCTGTTTGACGGCACCTTGCAGGGCATCCGCCGGACCGACAAGCCGGCCTACAGTTTCCAGGGTCACCCGGAAGCCAGCCCCGGTCCTCATGACGTGGCCCCGCTGTTTGACGAGTTTATCCGTCTGATGGAAGCGCGATCGGCCTGAGACCGATCGCCACGGAAGACTCACGGGCGCCGCGTGTTGCGCTGCCAGAATTCAAAAGTTGCTGACAGGTTTACCAAGACATGCCAAAACGTACCGACATCAAGAGCATCCTGATCCTGGGCGCCGGCCCCATCGTGATCGGGCAGGCGTGCGAGTTTGACTACTCCGGAGCCCAGGCCTGTAAAGCCCTGCGCGAAGAGGGATACCGGGTCATCCTGGTGAACTCCAACCCGGCCACCATCATGACCGATCCGGTCATGGCCGATGCCACCTACATCGAGCCGATCACCTGGAAGACCGTCGAAAAGATTATCGAGAAAGAGCAGCCGGACGCGCTGCTGCCCACCATGGGCGGCCAGACGGCACTGAACTGCGCGCTGGATCTGGAAAAGCACGGAGTGCTCGATAAGCACGGCGTCGAAATGATTGGTGCCAACGCGGACACCATTGATAAGGCAGAAGATCGCGACCGCTTCGACAAGGCCATGCGCAAGATTGGCCTGGAGTGCCCGCGTGCGACCATCGCCCACACCATGGCAGAAGCCTGGGAAGTGGCGGACGACATCGGTTTCCCCTGCATCATCCGCCCGTCCTTCACCATGGGCGGCTCCGGCGGCGGTATTGCCTATAACCGGGACGAATTCGAAGAAATCTGTACCCGCGGCCTGGATCTTTCCCCGACCAACGAACTGCTGATCGACGAGTCCCTGATCGGCTGGAAAGAGTACGAAATGGAAGTTGTCCGCGACAAGAACGACAACTGCATCATCGTCTGCGCCATCGAGAACTTTGACGCCATGGGCGTGCACACCGGTGACTCCATTACCGTGGCGCCGGCCCAGACCCTGACCGACAAGGAATACCAGATCATGCGCAACGCCTCCCTGGCGGTGCTGCGTGAGATCGGTGTCGAGACCGGCGGTTCCAACGTCCAGTTCGGTATCAACCCGGACACCGGCCGCATGGTCGTCATCGAGATGAACCCGCGGGTGTCCCGCTCCTCCGCGCTGGCTTCCAAGGCCACCGGTTTCCCGATTGCCAAGGTCGCCGCCAAGCTGGCGGTGGGCTACACCCTGGACGAGCTGCGCAACGAAATCACCGGTGGCGTCACCCCGGCTTCGTTCGAGCCGTCCATTGATTACGTGGTCACCAAGATCCCCCGGTTTACTTTCGAGAAGTTCCCCCAGGCGGACGCCCGCCTGACCACCCAGATGAAATCCGTGGGTGAGGTTATGGCCATCGGCCGGACCTTCCAGGAATCCCTGCAGAAGGCCATGCGTGGCCTTGAGGTAGGCTCCGAAGGCTTTGAGGAGAAGGTCGATCTGGCCACAACCGACGGCCAGGAAACCCTCACCCAGGAGCTGAATGTGCCGGGCGCGGAGCGGCTCTGGTACATCGGTGATGCCTTTCGGGCCGGCATGACGGTTGAGGAAGTTTTCGCCAATACCCATGTCGACCCCTGGTACCTGGTACAAATCCAGGATCTGATCAAAGAGGAGCAGGCGCTCAAGAGTGCCGGCAAGGCTGACATCGATCAGGCCACCCTGTTCCGGCTCAAGCGCAAGGGCTTCTCGGACGGCCGTCTGGCAAAATTGCTGGGCATCTCCGAGGTGAGCCTGCGCAAGCTGCGCCATGACCTGGGCATTCGCCCGGTGTACAAGCGCGTGGACACCTGCGCTGCCGAATTTGCCTCCGACACCGCCTACATGTACTCCACCTATGAGGAAGAGTGCGAAGCAGACGCCAGCGACCGTGAAAAGATCGTGGTCATCGGTGGTGGCCCCAACCGGATCGGCCAAGGCATCGAGTTCGACTACTGCTGTGTGCACGCGGCCCTGGCGATGCGTGAGGACGGCTATGAAACCATCATGATCAACTGCAACCCGGAGACCGTGTCCACCGACTACGACACCTCCGACCGGTTGTACTTCGAGCCGATCACCCTGGAAGACGTGCTGGAAATCATCCACGTTGAGAAGCCCAGGGGCGTGATTGTCCAGTACGGCGGCCAGACTCCGCTGAAGCTGGCCCGTGGCCTGGAAGCGGCTGGTGTGCCTATTATCGGCACCAGCCCGGACGCCATCGACCGTGCCGAGGACCGTGAGCGGTTCCAGCAGATGATCACCCGCCTGGGCCTGAAACAGCCGGAAAACGCCACCGTGCGCAGCCATGAAGAAGGCATTCTGGCGGCCCGGGAAATCGGTTACCCGCTGGTGGTGCGTCCGTCCTACGTACTGGGCGGCCGGGCCATGGAAATCGTCTACGACGAGGAAGAGCTGGTGCGCTACATGCGCAACGCCGTGCTGGTCTCCAACGACAGCCCGGTGCTGCTGGACCACTTCCTGAACGCCGCCATCGAGGTGGACATCGACGCCATCTCTGATGGCACTGATGTGGTCATCGGCGGCATCATGCAGCACATTGAGCAGGCCGGTGTTCACTCCGGGGATTCCGCCTGTTCTTTGCCGCCATACACCCTGTCCCAGCAGGTGCAGGACGAGATGCGCGATGCCGTCAAGAAGATGGCCATCGAGCTGGATGTAGTCGGCCTGATGAACGTACAGCTGGCCTGGCAGGACGGCGAGATCTACGTCATCGAGGTGAACCCGCGGGCATCGCGCACTGTACCGTTCGTGTCCAAGGCCATTGGCGTATCTCTGGCCAAGGTGGCAGCCCGGGTGATGGCCGGCAAGACTCTGAAAGAGCTGGAGTTCACCCAGGAAATCATCCCGCGTTATTACGCGGTGAAGGAGTCTGTATTCCCGTTCAACAAGTTCCCGGCGGTGGATCCGATCCTCGGGCCGGAAATGAAGTCCACCGGTGAGGTCATGGGTCTGGGCGACAGCTTTGATGAAGCCTTTGCCAAGGCGGCTTTGGCGGTTGGTGAGCGTTTGCCCGCCAAAGGCACAGCGTTCATGTCGGTACGGGATGTCGACAAGCCGGGTGCCGCGAAAGTTGCCCGTGATCTGGTCGAAGCCGGCTTCAAGGTGGTTGCCACCACCGGCACAGCCAAGGCCCTGAAAGAGGCCGGAATCGAAGTTGATCGGGTGAACAAGGTCCGTGAGGGTCGTCCGCACATTGTGGATGCCATCAAGAACGGCCAGGTTCAGTTGATCATCAATACCACCGAAGGTCGCAAGGCGATTTCCGACTCGGCCCAGATCCGCCAGTCAGCCCTGCAGACCAAGGTTACCTACACAACGACACTGGCGGGTGGCGAAGCCTTCTGCCGGGCCATCAAGTTTGGCCCGGAGCGCACTGTACGCCGCCTCCAGGATCTTCACGCAGGAAAGTGAGACTATGGCTGACAGAGTACCCATGACAAAGGAGGGGGAAACCCGCCTCCGCGAGGAGCTTCAGAAGCTGAAGTCCGAAGATCGTCCTCGGGTGATTGCGGCAATTGCCGACGCCCGGGAGCATGGCGATCTGAAAGAAAACGCCGAATACCATGCCGCCCGCGAGCAGCAGAGCTTCATCGAAGGCCGCATTCAGGAGATTGAAGGCAAGCTCTCCGGTGCTCAGGTTATTGATGTCACGACCATGGAGAACACCGGCAAGGTGATTTTCGGCACCACTGTCCATCTGTTGAACATGGATACCGATGAGCAGGTGGTTTACAAGATTGTTGGTGAGGACGAAGCGGATATCAAAGCCGGCAAGCTGTCGATATCTTCCCCCATTGCCCGCGCCCTGGTGGGCAAGAGTGAGGGCGACGTGGTTGCGATAAGAGTGCCGTCCGGTACCGTGGAGTACGAAATCGAGCAAGTGGAATACGTCTGATCTGACCTCATTTCAGACCAGAAAAAGCCGGCTCGGGATGCCCCAGCCGGCTTTTGTTTTTAACGGTGGTGCACCGGGTTCAGTGCTTGTGGCGCAGCAGGTTGGAAAGCTTCGGGTTGGGCTTTTTGGCCCGGCGAAGAATCACGGCAATTTTGCCGATGGTCTGCACCAGTTCGGCGCCGGAACTCTCGCACAAAGCCGTAATGGCCTCATGCCGTACTTCCCGGTCCTGACTTGCCACCTTGATCTTGATCAGCTCGTGGTCGTTCAGGGCCCGCTCCAGTTCTTCCTGCAGCCCCTCGGACAGACCTTTGTCACCAACGATGATGACCGGCTTCAGATTGTGGGCAATGGCCCGGTATTCCCGGCGCTGTTCCGGTGAAAGACTCATGATGTAATCTCTTTATCGGTGCAATTAACAAAAGGTCAGCGGCACAAGCACTGACTTGAACGTATAATTTGCGGATTGTAACAGATCGACCTGCGGTAAGAATGGCCGTTAACACGTATCGGGACGGCCCGGGGCAGGTCATCAACCAGTTTTGGAGGTTTGAGTTGGCCCGTTCAAAGTCCAGCGATCGCTGGCTGAAGGAACATTTCGATGATGTCTGGGTCAAAAAGTCCCAGGAAGACGGCTATCGGTCCCGTGCCAGTTACAAGCTGATTGAGCTTGATAAGAAAGACCGGCTGTTCCGTCCTGGGCAACTGGTCGTTGACCTCGGGGCGGCGCCGGGTGGCTGGTCTCAGGTTGCCGCAGAAAAAGTGGGTGACCAGGGTGTGATTATCGCAAGTGATATCCTGCCGATGGATCCGATTGCCGGTGTGGACTTTGTCCAGGGGGATTTTACCGAAGACGAGGTGTTCGAAGAATTGCTCGCCTTGCTCGGAGATCGGCGCGCTGATGTTGTAATTTCCGATATGGCGCCCAATATGAGTGGTATGGCCGCCGTTGATATTCCCAATGCCATGGGGCTGGTGGAGCTGGCTCTGGATATGGCGAAGCGGGTATTGCGACCCGGTGGCGTGTTTGTTGCCAAGGTGTTTCAGGGCGAAGGTTTTGATGCGCTACTGGCGGATATGCGAGGCAGCTTTAACACGGTTGTCAGTCGTAAGCCGGATTCTTCGAGGGCTCGCTCCCGGGAGATTTACCAGGTTTGCAAAGGCTTTAAAGGCTGATCGGGTGATCAGCGCGCTTGTGGCCGATACGGATGGGCCGTTTCTGGTGGACGGGCGTACAATTGGTGTAAGGTGTCAGAAAAGGGTGGTTTGCGAAAAGCCAGCCCTTCAATTCACAGGTGATGATCCTTGAACGATATGGCAAAAAATCTGGTTCTCTGGCTAATAATAGCCGCCGTGCTGCTGATGGTGTTTCAGAATTTCTCTCCCACCACCACCGGCCAACAAGTCAACTATTCCCAGTTTGTGGAGATGGTCCAGCAAGGGCAGGTCCGTCAGGTCACAATCGATGGGTTGGAGGTTCAGGGTACCCGTGATGACGGCTCCCAGTTCCAGACAATCCGTCCACAGGTGTCCGACGCCAAGCTGATGGATGACCTGCTCGCAAACGATGTCGAAGTTATCGGTAAACAGCCCGAGCGACAGAGCCTGTGGACGCAGTTGCTGGTAGCAGCCTTCCCGATACTGATCATCATCGCACTGTTCGTGTTCTTCATGCGACAGATGCAGGGCGGTGGCGGCGGCAAAGGCCCCATGTCCTTTGGCAAGAGCAAAGCCAAGCTGATGAGCGAGGACCAGATCAAGACCACCTTCGGCGACGTGGCCGGTGTTGATGAGGCCAAGGAAGATGTGAAGGAGCTGGTGGATTTCCTGCGGGATCCCAGCAAGTTCCAGCGTCTTGGTGGCAGCATCCCCAAGGGTGTGCTGATGGTCGGTCAGCCGGGTACTGGTAAGACATTGCTGGCAAAAGCCATTGCCGGCGAGGCCAAGGTGCCTTTCTTCTCCATCTCCGGTTCCGACTTCGTAGAGATGTTCGTGGGTGTGGGTGCGTCCCGGGTTCGCGACATGTTCGAACAGGCCAAGAAGCAGAGTCCCTGCATTATCTTCATCGACGAGATTGATGCGGTCGGTCGCCATCGTGGTGCCGGCATGGGCGGCGGTCACGACGAGCGCGAGCAGACCCTGAACCAGCTTCTGGTTGAAATGGACGGCTTTGAGGGTAACGAGGGCGTTATCGTCATCGCCGCCACCAACCGCCCCGACGTTCTGGACCCTGCGCTGCTGCGCCCGGGCCGCTTCGATCGCCAAGTGGTCGTCGGCCTGCCCGATATCATCGGTCGAGAGCAGATCCTCAAGGTGCACATGAAGAAGGTGCCCCTGGCGGACGGCGTTGAGCCTCACTTGATTGCCCGCGGCACCCCGGGATTCTCCGGCGCCGACCTGGCCAACCTGGTGAACGAGGCCGCCCTTTTTGCCGCCCGTCGTAACCAGCGCCTGGTGTCCATGGAAGAGTTCGAGCTTGCCAAAGACAAGATCATGATGGGCGCCGAGCGCAAATCCATGGTCATGAGCGAGAAAGAGAAGCGGAACACGGCGTATCACGAATCCGGTCACGCCATTGTTGGCCGGCTGGTGCCCGAGCATGACCCTGTTTACAAGGTCAGCATCATCCCTCGCGGACGGGCTCTGGGTGTCACCATGTTCCTGCCTGAAGAGGACAAGTACAGCCACAGCAAGCGCTTCCTGATCAGCTCGATTTGCAGCCTGTTTGGTGGCCGTATTGCTGAAGAGCTGACGCTTGGCTTTGATGGTGTCACCACCGGCGCCTCGAACGACATCGAGCGGGCAACCAGCCTGGCACGGAACATGGTCACCCGCTGGGGGCTGTCCGAGAAGCTGGGACCGTTGCAGTACGATACCGACAGCGAAGAGCCGTTCCTCGGTCGGTCGGCTGGCCAGGCGCAGACGGTGTACTCGCCGGAGACAGCCCAGCGTATTGATGAGGAAGTCCGGAACATTATTGATAGCTGTTACGAGAAAGCCAAGCAACTGCTGATTGACAACCGTGACAAGCTTGATCTGATGGCGGATGCCTTGATGAAGTACGAAACCATTGATCGTCACCAGATTGATGACATCATGGAAGGCCGGGCACCTCGGCCACCGAAAGGTTGGGGCGACAGTGGCCCCACTGGCGGCGTCAAGGCCGATGAGCCTGAGGCAGCGCCGGAGCCGAAGGCTTCCGACGATGGCCACCATCCCGGTGTTGGCCGGCCTGCCGGAGAGCACTGACGGCCAGCGACCGCCGGTCAGAAAATAGTGTCGTTCCCTGCGCCGCCCGGATTCCGGGCGGCGCTTGTTTTTGTCATTGAGAAAAAGGTTTGCCATGAAAATGAATTTTGCCGGGCGGGAACTGGATATGTCCCGCTGCCACGTAATGGGGGTCTTGAACGTAACGCCGGATTCGTTTTCCGATGGCGGAAAATTTAACCGGCCGGATGCGGCTCTCGTCCGGGCCAGGCAGATGGTTGCCGATGGAGCCTCCTTTATCGATATTGGCGGTGAATCCACGAGGCCGGGCGCGACGCCAGTGTCTGTCCAGGAGGAGCTGGATCGGGTATGCCCGGTGGTGGAAGCGGTTGCCCGGGAGCTGGATGCCGTGATCTCGATAGACACCAGCGCGCCGGAAGTGATGGCAGAAACGGCAAGACTCGGCGCCGGACTGATCAATGATGTGCGGGCACTGCAGCGGGAAGGTGCGCCCGAGGTGGTCGCCCGGGCTGGCATACCGGTGTGCATCATGCATATCCAGGGCGAGCCGGACACCATGCAGGATCGGCCCGAGTACCGGAACGTGCGCCGGGAAGTCAGTGCCTTCCTGACGGAGCGAATGCGGGTTGCGGAGCTCGCCGGTGTTCGCCCTGAAAACATTCTTCTTGATCCCGGCTTCGGCTTCGGTAAAAGCCTTGAGCATAACCTGCAGCTGCTGGCCTCTCTCGAGCAGATGCATATTCTTGGGCATCCCTTGCTGGTTGGCGTTTCCAGGAAGTCCATGCTGGGCCACATTACCGGTCGTGAGGTGAATGAAAGGTTGCCCGCAAGTCTTGCGGCCGCGACAATATCCGCCATGAAAGGTGCAAGTATTATTCGTGTGCACGATGTCAGGGAAACAGTGGACGCCGTCCGCGTGGTGGCGGCAGTTAAGGAGGCAGGTTGATGTCCGAGAGAAAATACTTTGGCACGGATGGCATTCGCGGCCGTGTTGGCGAGTTTCCGATTACCCCGGAATTCATGCTCAAGCTGGGCTGGGCCGCCGGCCAGGCGTTCAAGCGCGATGGCCAGCGTAACAGTGTGCTGATCGGCAAGGACACCCGGCTCTCCGGTTACATGTTTGAGTCGGCTCTTGAAGCGGGTCTGTCAGCCGCCGGTGTTGATGTGAAATTGCTCGGCCCGATGCCAACCCCGGCGATTGCCTACCTGACCCGAACGTTCCGGGCTTCGGCCGGCATAGTTATCAGTGCGTCCCATAACCCCCATCACGATAACGGGATCAAGTTTTTCTCCGCTGCCGGTACCAAACTGGATGATCGCCTCGAGGCGGAGATCGAGCGCTGGCTGGACATGCCGATCCAGGTCTGTGAGCCGACCGAGCTGGGCAAGGCCTCCCGGGTGGATGATGCTCCGGGCCGGTACGTGGAGTTCTGCAAGAGTACGGTGCCTAACGAGTTCACCCTGGACGGAATGAAAATCGTCCTGGATTGCGCCCACGGTGCGACCTATCACGTGGCGCCAAAGGTGTTTCGTGAACTTGGTGCCAAGGTGTCGGTTATCGGCGCCGATCCCGACGGGTTGAACATCAACCTGAACGTCGGATCTACCCATCTGGAGGCCCTGAAGGCAGCGGTGACCGAGAAGGGGGCCGATCTGGGCATTGCCTTTGATGGCGACGGCGACCGCGTCCTGATGGTAGACCGCGACGGCTCTGAAGTGGATGGCGATGAGCTTCTTTACGTGATTGCCTCCCAGCGTTTTGCTGAAGGCCGTTTGAAAGGCGGTGTTGTCGGCACCCTGATGACCAACCTGGGAGTCGAGCTGGCTCTGAATGAGATCGGCATTGAGTTCGAGCGGGCCAAAGTCGGCGACCGCTATGTGATGGAGCGGCTGCAGGCGAACAACTGGGTGCTCGGCGGTGAAGGCTCCGGTCATATGGTTATCCGGGACTGTACAAGCACGGGCGACGGGATTGTCTCGGCGTTGCAAGTACTGCTGGCGGTGCGGAAATCCGGCAAGAGCCTGGCTGATATTCGCCAGGGTATGACCAAGCTGCCCCAGAAAATGATTAATGTTCGTGTTGGCCAGCGCTTCGATCCTTTTAGTCGGGATGATATCGCCGCTGCCGTGAGAAAGGCCGAATCTGATCTGGGCAGTTCCGGCCGGATCCTGCTCCGGGCCTCCGGAACCGAGCCATTGATTCGCGTGATGGCAGAGGGGCAGGATGCGGAGGATATCCTGCGGGTGGTTGAGGAACTGGCGAAAGTGGTGGAGAATTCCACCGCTTAATTTTGTGTTTTCAGGCGGTTGTCTGCCGGGAGGGAGTGCTGTATAGTTCGCCCTCCCTCACGTTCGGGAACTGTTATGCGTCGTAAGATCGTAGCCGGAAACTGGAAAATGAACGGGTCGAAAGACCTGGCCCAAACGCTGGTAGGCTATGTGCGATCCCGGGTCGAGTCTCTTGATAATGGCGTCGAGGTTGTTATTATCCCTCCCGCGATTTATATCAGGGATGTCGCCGACAATGCCGGAGAAAGCCTGGCATTGGGAGTTCAGAACGTCGGGCAGTGGGCGTCCGGTGCCTACACTGGTGAGATTTCCGCCGGGATGGCAAAAGATCAGGGTTGCCAGTATGCCCTGGTGGGGCATTCCGAGCGTCGCCAGATCTTCGGCGAAACAGACGTGGAAGTGGCGGAGAAAGTCGCTCGTCTGCTTGGAAGTGGCCTGCGGGCTATTGTCTGTGTCGGTGAAACGCTCGAAGAGCGAGAGGCGGGTCAGGCAGAGTCGGTTGTTGCGGATCAGGTCCGCAAAGGTCTGTCAGCCGTGGCGCCGGAGCATTGGTCGGAAATTGTTGTTGCCTATGAGCCTGTATGGGCGATTGGTACCGGTAAAACCGCCACAGCCCAGGACGCCCAGGCCATGCATGCCTCCATACGGAAGGTACTGGCCGGGATGGGCGCACCGGCAGAGGAAATATCCCTGCTTTACGGGGGCAGTGTAAAAGCGGATAATGCAGCCGCTCTTTTTGCCGAGCCGGATATTGACGGCGGTTTGATCGGCGGAGCGTCGCTGGTAGCAGAAGATTTTGTAAGTATTTGCCGGTCTATGCCGGCGAATACCTGAATTTAAAGGTTCGCGAGAGTCGATATGGATTGGTTAGAAACACTGGTAGTCGTTGTGCACGTGGTGATCGCGGTGGCGCTGGTGGGTCTGGTGCTGATCCAGCAGGGCAAGGGCGCTGATGCCGGCGCCGCCTTTGGTGGTGGTGCCTCCCAGACAGTGTTTGGAAGTCAGGGTAGCGGCAGTTTCCTGACCCGCTTCACGACGCTGCTCGCCGTGGTATTTTTTGTAACAAGTTTCTCGCTGGCGATCTTTGCCAAGCAGCGTGCCGAAGTGGCCGGGGAAGCAGGTATTCCTGTTGTTGAGGAGTCTTCTGCGCCCGCACCGGCTGATAGCGCTGCTGAAAATGGTGAAGCCTCCACCAGCGAAACCGGGGGCGGGGAGTCTGATCTTCCCGAACTCGAGTAAGGTTGTTGCCCGGGTGGTGAAACTGGTAGACACGCTATCTTGAGGGGGTAGTGGCGAAAGCCGTGCCGGTTCGAGTCCGGCCCCGGGCACCATATAGAAGAAAAACGGCTTGGACTTTCCAGGCCGTTTTTTTTGGTCAGTCCTTGACCACTCTGTCCGGCGTCTCTATACTCCGGCGGATATTGGGACCTGCCGCGTGGTGCTGGCGGGTTTCTGGCAGGCCAGGTGTCTGTCAGCAGGAGGCGGTACACCGTTTTGCTTCCTGTGAGTTCTTGCAACAAAAGGCCCCATTGTTCGGGGCTTTTTGATTAAGGGGCCTGGCGCAGAGGGCCCTGGTGCATAAAAAGGGCTGATAAAACAGCCCTTTTTTTGTTTTTGGGGCCGGTAAATCTGATAACGGAGAAGGCGTAACTTGTCAGCCAAGCTTAAGCAACTGGAAGACATTCTTCGGCCCGTAGTTGAGGGCCTGGGGTATGAGTTCTGGGGTATTGAATTTCGCTCCCAGGGCCATCATTCCCTGCTACGGGTATTTATTGACGATGCCGAAAACGGTATCGGCATTGAGGACTGCGAAAAAGTCAGTCGCCAGATCAGCGGCGTGATGGATGTGGAAGATCCCATCCAGACCGAATACACGCTTGAGGTTTCATCCCCGGGGATGGATCGCCCGCTGTTTCGTCTGGAGCAATACGAAGCCTTTGCCGGCCACCAGGTTCAGATTCGTCTGCGGATGGCATTTGAAGGGCGTCGGAAGTTTCAGGGGCTGATCAAGGGCGTGGAAGGTGAAGATGTGGTGGTGGTCGTTGATGACCACGAATATCTGCTGCCTTTCGACAGTATTGAAAAGGCCCACATCGTACCGGAATTCGAATGAACGATATTAAAAAGTCAGTGGACGCACAGTTTATGTTGAGGGCAGGGCAATCCAATGAGTAAAGAGATCTTGCTGGTGGTTGAATCCGTCTCGAACGAGAAAGGTGTCGAGAAGGATGTGATTTTTGAGGCGATTGAGCTGGCACTGGCCACCGCTGCCAAAAAACGCTTTGATGATGAAGAGGCGGATATTCGGGTTTCGATTGACCGGAAAACCGGGGAATATGAAACCTTCCGCCGTTGGCTGGTAGTGGACAACGATGCTGTTCCTGCGCTGGGTACCGAGCTTACCCTGCAGGAAGCCGAAGAAATCGACCCGGCCCTGAAGCCTGGCGATATCCACGAAGAGAAAATCGAATCTGAGTCATTTGGCCGGATTGGTGCCCAGGCTGCGAAGCAGATTATCTTCCAGAAAGTGCGTGAAGCAGAGCGCATGAAGATTGTCGACAGCTACCGGGACCGCGTTGGTGAACTGGTCTCCGGAACGGTCAAGAAAGTGACTCGCGACAATGTCATTGTCGATCTGGGGAGCAATGCCGAAGCGCTGTTGCCCCGGGAAAATCTGATTCCCCGGGAAACCTTCCGGATGGGCGACCGGGTGCGTTCACTGCTTCTGGAAATCCGCACCGATCACCGCGGCCCCCAGCTGATCCTTAGCCGTACGTCACCACAGATGCTGATTGAGCTGTTCCGCATCGAGGTCCCGGAAATCGCCGAGGAGCTGATCGAGATTCGTGGTGCCGCGCGGGATCCGGGTTCCCGGGCCAAGATTGCCGTAAAGACCAATGATCGCCGTATCGATCCGGTTGGCGCCTGTGTTGGTATGCGGGGTTCCCGTGTGCAGGCGGTGTCCAACGAGCTCGGTGGCGAGCGTGTCGATATTGTGCTATGGGACGATAATCCGGCTCAGCTGGTAATCAACGCCATGGCGCCCGCGGAAGTGGCGTCCATCGTAATGGACGAAGACCGACACACCATGGAAGTGGCCGTGGCAGAGGATAACCTGGCCCAGGCCATCGGCCGGAACGGACAGAACGTTCGTCTGGCGACAGACCTGACAGGCTGGACCCTGAACGTGATGACCGAGGAAGAGGCCGGTGAACGTCAGGAGCAGGAATACAGCCGGCTTGTTGAGCATTTCACTGGCAACCTGGATGTTGATGAAGAATTCGCCAGTGTGCTGATTGAAGAAGGGTTTACCTCGATCGAAGAGGTCGCCTACGTACCGATGGAAGAAATGCTGGCCATCGAAGGCTTTGACGAGGAAACCGTCACCGAGCTGCGTCGCCGTGCCAAGGACGTCCTGCTGAACCAGGCCCTGGCAAGCGAAGAGGCACTTGAGGGTGCCGAGCCGGCGGACGATCTTCTGGGAATGGCTGGTATGGATCGTAGCCTGGCCTTCAAACTGGCCGGTATGGGTGTACGCACCATGGAAGATCTGGCGGAGCAGTCGGTAGGCGACCTGCTTGAGATTGAAGGTATGGATGAAGAGCGTGCCGGTCAACTTATCATGACCGCACGTGCCCCCTGGTTTGAAGACCAGGCTTAATTCGGGAGGAGGACCAGTATGGCTGAAGTAACGGTAAAACAACTGGCCGAAGATGTAGGCGCTCCCGTGGATCGTTTGCTGAAGCAGATTGTGGAGGCTGGCCTGAAAGCCCGCTCCGAGAATGACTCTGTCTCCAGCGATGAGAAGCAGCAGTTGCTGGCCTATTTGAGAAAGACCCATGGCGAGGCTGATGCCGAGCCGCGCAAGATTACCTTGAAGCGCAAGACCACGACCACGCTCAAGGCCGGCAAGGCAAAGACCGTCAATGTCGAGGTTCGCAAGCGCCGCACGTATATCAAGCGGGCTGAACTGCAGCCCGAGGCTGAAGAGCCGAAGCAGGAAGACCTGGTAGCCGAACAGGCGCCCGAGCAGGCGCCGGCGGAAGAAGCGCCGAAGGTGGCTGCCGAACAGGCACCACAGGCGGAGGCAGAAAAGCCTGCCGAGGCAGCGGCTTCGGAAGAGGCAGCCCCGAAGGAAGAGGCCGAGACGGCTGAGTCCAGGAAAGCGCCCGAGCCCGAGCCGGTTCCCGCTCCGGAAGATATGCCTATCCCGCCGCCGGAAGGCGAAGGCAAGGATCGGAAGCCGAAGAAAAAGAAAGAAAAAGTTCGCGAACGTGGCGACGAGATCGAAGAAGGCAAGCCCAAGAAAAAGCAGGCTGGCCATCGTGGTCCTCGCAGTCGTCCGGTGGAAGAGCCGCTGGTTATCTCCGAGGATGAGGAAGACACCACGCTGCGTAAGCCGCTGCGTGCGAAAAAGAAACCCAAAGAGAAGCGTCATGCTTTCGAGAGGCCGACCAAACCAATGGTCAGAGAAGTAGAGATTCCGGAAACGATTTCTGTCGGTGACCTTGCCCAGCGTATGGCGGTCAAGTCGGCGGATGTCATCAAGACCCTGATGGGCATGGGCGTTATGGCCACCATCAACCAGGCACTGGACCAGGAAACTGCGGTTCTGGTGACCGAGGAGCTGGGTCACAAACCCAAGACGGTCAGCGAAGACGCGTTCGAGGAAGAGGTTCTGAGCGAATTCTCATTCGAGGGTGGCGAGAAGACCAAGCGTGCTCCGGTTGTGAGTGTGATGGGTCACGTTGACCATGGTAAGACCTCCCTGCTGGACTACATCCGCCGTACCAAGGTGGCGTCTGGCGAATCCGGTGGGATTACCCAGCATATTGGTGCTTACCACGTCCAGACCGATCACGGCATGGTGTCCTTCCTGGATACGCCGGGTCACGCGGCCTTTACCGCCATGCGTGCCCGTGGTGCGCAGTGCACGGATATCGTTATCCTGGTTGTTGCCGCCGATGACGGCGTCATGCCGCAGACCAAAGAAGCGGTTCAACACGCCCGCTCCGCAGGTGTGCCGATCGTCGTTGCCATCAACAAGATGGACAAAGAAGGCGCTGATCCGGATCGCATCAAGAGCGAACTGGCTGCTCTGGAAGTGGTTCCGGAAGACTGGGGCGGAGACGTTCAGTTTGTGCCTGTGTCTGCGCATACTGGCGAGGGTATCGAGGAGCTGCTGGAAGCTGTATTGCTGCAGTCTGAAATCCTCGAACTTGAGGCCTCTACTGACGCACCGGCCAAGGGTGTTGTGGTCGAATCCAGTCTTGAGCGCGGCCGTGGCTCTGTTGCCACCGTGCTGGTTCAGAACGGTGCCCTGCGCCAGGGCGACATGGTTGTGGCCGGAGCCTACTTCGGTAAGGTCCGGGCGATGACCGATGAAGCCGGCAAGCAGGTCAAGGAAGCTGGCCCGTCGATTCCGGTCGAGATCCTCGGCCTGAACGGTACACCGGATGCCGGTGACGAATTCTTTGCCGTTGCCGACGAGAAGAAGGCCAAAGAGCTGGCCGAATTCCGTCAGACCCGGGAGCGGGAGCAACGTCTCCAGCGCCAACAGGCGGCCAAGCTTGAGAACCTGTTCGAGAACATGGGCAAGGACGAGGTGAAAACCCTCAATGTTGTGCTCAAAACCGATGTTCGTGGTTCTCTGGAAGCCATCACCAAGGCCCTGCAGGATCTTGGTAACGACGAAGTTCAGGTGAAGATTGTGTCGTCCGGCGTGGGCGGTATTGCCGAGACCGACGTTAGCCTGGCCATGGCAACCAATGCGGTTATCTTCGGCTTTAACGTGCGTGCCGATACTGCATCCAAGCGCCTGGTTGAGCAGGAAGGTCTGGATCTGCGCTACTACAGCATCATCTATAACCTGATTGATGACGTTAAAGCGGCGCTGACCGGCATGCTGGCACCGGAATTCCGCGAAGACATTGTCGGCATCGCCGAGGTTCGTGACGTGTTCCGTTCGCCGAAGTACGGTCAGGTGGCCGGTTGTATGGTCACTGAAGGGACCGTATACCGGAACAAACCGATCCGGGTTCTGCGGGACAACGTGGTTATCTTTGAAGGCGAGCTGGAATCCCTGCGTCGCTTCAAGGACGACGTGCCTGAAGTCCGTAACGGCATGGAGTGCGGTATTGGCGTTAAAGGCTACGACGTGAAAGTCGGTGACCAGATCGAGGTCTTCGATCGCGTCCGGGTCGAGCGCAAGCTTGAGTCCACCGGCGCGTGATGCGCCCGAGTTTGAAGGAAGCCTGATGCCAAGAGAGTTCAGTCGTATTGATCGTATCGGCGATCAGATGCAACGGGAACTGGCCCAGCTCATCCAGCGGGAAGTCAAAGACCCGCGGGTGGGCATGGTTACAGTCAACGCGGTCAAGGTCAGTCGTGACCTTGGCTACGCCGATATCTATGTGTCCCTGCTTTCCACCGAAGAACTGACGGAGGAGTCCCCGGAGGTCAAGGAATCGATTGCGGTGCTCAACAAGGCCTCGGGCTTTCTGCGTGGCCAGGTAGGGCGCGCGATGAAGCTGAGGGTTGTGCCGCAGCTGCGGTTCCACTTCGACACCTTGCAGGGCTACAGCCGCAAGATGGACAGCCTCATTCGTGACGCGGTTGGCGACAAGCCGGCCGTGGACCGGAATGAAGACGACGACCAGGACGATCCGGAGCGTAACGCTTGAGTCGCAGACGCAAAGGCCGTGACATCAACGGTATCCTGGTTATCGACAAGCCGGCCGGAGTCACCTCCAACGGCATTCTGCAGCAGGTCAAGCGCCTGTTCGGGGCCGCCAAGGCGGGCCACACTGGCGCTCTTGATCCGCTGGCCACCGGCGTGCTGCCGCTGTGCTTTGGTGAAGCCACCAAGTTCTCCCAGATGATGCTCGACAGCGACAAGGCCTACATTGCCACCGCCCGGCTCGGAATCCGGACCGAAACCGGTGACAGTGAGGGCTCGGTGGTTGCCGAGAAGCCGGTACCCGCCGGTCTGACTGCTGACGTGCTGGAGCCGGTTCTGGACGGCTTTCGGGGTGATATCCAGCAGGTTCCCTCCATGTATTCAGCGCTCAAGCACAAGGGGCGTCCGCTCTACGAATATGCCCGGGAAGGTATTGAGGTGGAGCGCCCGGCCAGGCCGGTCACCATCTACGAACTGACTCTCCTGGACATTCGTGAGAATGAACTGGATATCGCGGTCAGCTGCACCAAGGGTACGTACATTCGCTCACTCGTTGAGGATATTGGCGACGCCCTGGGTTGCGGGGCCCATGTAACGGCGTTACGCCGCACCATGGCATCGGGGTTTACCCTGGCCAATGCCCATGCGGTCAGCGATCTCGAGGAAATGCGCGAGCGTGGGGAGAGCCTCGACGGCTTGCTGGTGGCGCCCGATGCAGCACTCTCGATGTTCCCGGAACATCGGCTGGCCGGGCCGGCGCTGGTATCGATCTTGAACGGACAACCGGTTAGAATACCAGGTCGGGCCTATGAAGGCTTCGTGCGTCTCTATGCGAATGAGAGCGCCAATGAAAGCTTCGTAGGGCTGGCAGAAGCATTCCCGGAAGGCGAGCAGACCAATCTGGTCCCGCGCCGACTGGTGAAGAGCAGCGGAAAGCGTTAGGCGCAACGCTGTTTAGCCGGGCTGTAGAGATGCGCGGTTCGGCCGTATTTGAAAGCATCGCAACAAAGAGGTGAGTTATGGCACTTTCTGCCAATGAGAAAGCACAGATCGTTAATGATTTTCAGCAAGGTGAAGGCGATACCGGTTCCCCTGAAGTTCAGGTGGCACTGCTGAGCGCCAACATCAACAAGCTGCAGGATCACTTCAAGGCCAACAAGCAGGATCACCATTCCCGCCGTGGCCTGATCCGGATGGTAAACCAGCGTCGTAAACTGCTGGACTACCTCAAGCGTAAGAACGCCGACCGTTACCTGGAACTTATCCAGCGTCTGGGTCTGCGTCGCTGATCCGGGTCTCTACGACCTGAGGGCTGCGCCGGTGTCTCCGGTGGCAGCCGTCAACCAGCAGGCCTTTCGCCGGGCCTGCTGGTTGTGTTTTTCTCCCACTGCAGTTGGATTGTCTGTGTTATCGACGGATTCCCTGTCGTAATGGAAAGCCGAAATTGATAGCAGGTTGTTGAAAAGCCCGGGCCCGGCGGCCTCCTGCACTGCCGCCCTTCAGACCGGGGTTTTGCAACAGCCTGTTAGCTTTCAGACGGGTTGCCTTTCGGACCACAGCAAATCATCTGCAGAAAAGCGTGAGTTTGGGGCAGAGGAAAACCTTCATATGACCCTATCTTCGCGACATATTGGGTTTAATTAAAGAGATTAAACAGGAGTTTTTTGTGGATCTGAAACCTTTCAAGAAATCATTTGAGCTTGGCGGCAAGACCGTCACTCTGGAAACCGGCCGTATTGCCCGTCAGGCAACCGGTTCCGTACTGGTAACCGTTGATGATATTTCCGTTCTTGGTACCGTAGTCGGCGCCAAGGAAGCCAAGCCCGGCCAGCCGTTCTTCCCGCTGACCGTGAACTACTTCGAGAAGACCTATGCCGTGGGCAAAATCCCCGGTGGCTTCTTCAAGCGCGAAGGGCGCCCGTCCGAGAAGGAAACCCTGACCTCCCGCCTGATCGACCGACCGATTCGTCCGCTGTTCCCGAACGGGTTCATGAACGAAGTTCAGGTCATCACCACGGTGATGTCGTCCAGCAAGAACCAGGATCCGGATATTGCCGCGATGCTGGCGGCTTCTGCGGCGCTGTCCATCTCCGGTATCCCGTTTGACGGTCCCATCGGTGCGTCCCGTGTGGGCTATACCAACGAGCGCGGTTACTTCCTGAACCCCACCTTTGAAGAGCTGCAAACCTCTCTGCTGGACATGGTGGTTGCAGGTACCGAAGATGCGGTTCTGATGGTTGAATCCGAGGCCAAGGGCCTGACCGAAGACCAGATGCTGGGTGGTGTTCTGTACGCGCACCAGGAAATGCAGGTTGCTGTTGCAGCGATCAAGGAATTTGCCGCTGAAATTGGCAAGCCCCGCTGGGACTGGCAGCCAGAGCCGGAGAACACCGAGCTGCTGAATGCCGTCAAATCCGAGGCTTCTGCGGCGATCGAGGAAGCCTACAACATCCGCGACAAGATGGAGCGTTACGCACGTCTGGGCGAAATCAAGACCGCACTGGTCGAGAAACTGGCCGGTGAAGAGGAAGGCCAACCTTCCGCGGATGACGTTAAAAAGTATTTCGGCAAGGTCGAGAAAGCCATCGTTCGTCACCAGGTAATCGAAGGCAAGCCCCGCATTGATGGCCGTGACAACAAGACCGTTCGTCCGATCGAAATCGAAGTGGGTGTGCTGCCCAGTGTTCACGGTTCCGCCCTGTTCACCCGTGGCGAGACCCAGGCCATCGTGACCACCACGCTGGGTACCTCCCGCGATGTGCAGATCATCGATGCCCTCGAAGGCGAGCGTAAGGACCCGTTCCTGTTCCACTACAACTTCCCTCCGTATTCGGTTGGTGAAGCTGGTCGTGTGGGCACTCCGGGCCGCCGCGAAGTCGGTCACGGTCGTCTGGCCAAGCGTGGTGTTCTGGCCGTTATGCCGACCCTGGAAGAATTCCCGTACGCGATCCGTGCGGTTTCCGAGATCACTGAATCCAACGGTTCCAGCTCCATGGCCTCGGTCTGTGGCTCCAGCCTGGCACTGATGGACGCGGGTGTGCCCATCAAGGCACCGGTTGCCGGTATCGCCATGGGTCTGGTCAAGGAAGGCGACAAGTTCGCGGTTCTGACGGATATCCTGGGTGACGAAGATCACCTGGGCGACATGGACTTCAAGGTTGCCGGTACCCAGGAGGGCGTAACTGCCCTGCAGATGGATATCAAGATCAACGGCATCACCGACGAGATCATGGAGCTTGCGCTTGAGCAGGCACACGCTGCGCGTCTGCACATCCTGGGCGAGATGAACAAGGTTATCTCTACCCCACGTGCCGAGCTGTCTGCCCGTGCTCCGAGCATCACCACCATCAAGATCAACCCGGAGAAGATCCGTGACGTTATCGGTAAGGGCGGTTCTGTTATCCGCTCGATCTGTGACGAAACCGGCGCCTCCATCGATCTGGATGATGATGGCAATGTGAAGATCTACGCGGATAACCAGGAAGCTGCCCAGGCGGCGGTGAACCGGGTCAAGGAAATCACGGCCGAGATCGAAGTGGGTGCTATCTACAAGGGCCGCGTAGAGCGCATTGTGGACTTCGGTGCCTTCGTTAACATCCTGCCTGGCAAGGATGGTCTGGTGCACATTTCCCAGATCTCTGATCGCCGCATCGAGAATGTGACTGACGAGCTGAGCGAAGGTCAGGAAGTTCTGGTGAAGGTGCTGGATGTGGACAACCGTGGTCGCGTTAAGCTGTCCATGAAGGAAATCAAGGAAGGCGATCAGCCGACCGATTTCTCTGCCTGAGGGAGCTTTCCCTAGAAGGTAGGTCGGATTAGCCAAAGGCGTAATCCGACAAAGAAAAACCCGCCTTTCCTCTGGATTGGCGGGTTTTTTATTGCGACATAAACTGCAGAACTTCCTTCCTGTATCCCGGAATAACAAACGTCGCCCCATGCGGCGTATCCGTCTGCAAAAACTCTTTAGGCTCCTTTGCGGCGTCGTAAAGTGCCTCCCCATGATGAAACGGAATAATTCCATCCCGCACACTGTGAATCACCATCACCGGAACCGGGCTGATTCCGGGAATATGATCCACGCCTTCGTAATCATCAGGAATGGTCCAGCTCAGCGGAATCTGGAATGGCCAGGTTAACCAGAAAGCATCAAGTTTCTCCCGGGCGATTCTACGGAATCCGGAAAAGGTGCCGTCCAGAATGACGCCATCCAGGCGAGGCTGCTCTTGCCGCTGCGTCCATTCACTGGCCAGTGCGATGCCCAGTCCACCGCCGAGGCTCTGGCCCAGGATGTACAGAGGGCGCTCACTCACTTCTGGCCTCTCAACCAGCCAGCGCAGGCCGGTTTCCACATCGTGCAGGGCGCCTTCGATGTCCGGGTCGCCGGTGGATTTGCCGTATCCCCGGTAGTCGATGGTGAAGACGTTGTAGCCCTCTTCGGGCAGCCAGGCGACGTTGAGGATGTGGCTGCTGATGTTCTGGGCATTGCCATGGAGGAAGTAGACCGTGCCCTTGGCGTTGCTCTCCGGGGCTTCTGCGGGCAGCCACCAGCCGTGGAGGGTTTCGCCATCGGCAGTGTTGAGGTAGATGTCTTCGTACTCGAGATTCAGCCGGTCCGGGGTGATGTAGGTCACCCGGTCCGGATAGAAGAACAGGCTGCTGCAGCCGGACAGCAGAAGAGTGGCGGTCAGAAGGCTGGTCAGCCGGGCGGTTCCGGCGATCAGAAGTAGGCGTGAAGTCCGGCGTGCCATGTGCTCTGGTACCTGTCGTAGTGATCTTCCCGGGTGAATTCGGCAAACAGGCTGAACTCCCGCCCAATGTGCCAGTTGGCTTTGGCGTAGAGTTGGTCCTGACGGTGTTGGCTGCTGACGATCCAGGCCTTGGTTTTGGCGCCGGCGAGTATGCTGAATTGATTGTTCTGGTGCAGTACCCCGATGTCAGCGCCGGGAGCAGCGTCGTAACCCCGGCGCAGGTCGTCGTCAATTTCCAGGTCAGCCGTGGCAATGGCAAACGCCTGGGTCTGGTTGCCAAGCCGCCAGCTTCCACCTGCGCCGCCCTCAAGGTAGGGGGTCAGCACCCGGTCGTCCCTTGTGTCCGTTCGGCGGGCACCAAAACCTACCTGCCAGGAAAGTGGCGAGAAGAACGCATTCCGGGGGCTCAGTGAGCGGATTTCAACGCCGGTGAGCTGCTCCAGCTGGAGTTCGTTGTTGTCGGTATAGAGGCGTGCGTCCAGTCTCAGGAACTGTAGTTGTGCGCCGGAACGATAGCCGGCGGGTGGATCCAGGACATCATGGTACGCGGGCCTCAGCGTTAGCTGGGTGAACTCCCGGTGCGCCAGTTGCCCGACACCCAGGCTGATGCGAAAAGTGTCGTGCCCCTGGTCGTCTCTTACGATGGGCTCAGGGGGCTTCGCTGGCGGCGGTACATCGTCGATGCTGCTTCGTTCACGTAAAAGATCATGGGACAGAGGCGCAGCAATGTCCCGCGGCCAGCCATCCGCTTCACTCTTGTAGCGGACGTAATCGTAAGTGGCGTCGAGAACATGGGCCCGCTGTTCCACCGGCAGCGTGCTGACTTCTTTGGCATCGGCGGTAAGGTAGCCGTTGGCGATCGCTGCGGCGAGGGTCTGGTGACGGTCCGGCAGCGTGTTAAGGCTGTAGGCCACTGACGTAGCTGCGGAGGGACGGTAATGCACCTCGCTGACCAGATCTTTGTCCACCACCCAGCGAACGGTGTCCGAGGGGATTGCGTGAGTGCTTACTTCGCCCAGGAGGTCAGTGCCGGGCCGGGCGATGTCGATCAGCGCCAGCAGGCGGTAGGCGCAGTTTTCATCAAAGAAGTAGTAATCGAAATTCCGGTCCCGGATTTCCCAGGCGTGGGCGATCATCATGTCGACTTCGTCCCGGGTGAGGTTCAGTCGGTATTCCCAGAGGTCACGATGTTCAATGTCCGAATACAGCCGGATTTTTTCATAGTACGGCTGAATGGTGGTAATTCCGGGATAGCCACCGAAAATGCCTTTGTAGGCGAACGAGATCTCGCTGTCGTGGGCGGCGGCGTCTGCAGCGTAGGAAATGGTGTTGGCCAGCAGCAGGTTGGTCTCTTCATCCTCCCGTGGCGGGTCCAGCCGCAGGAAGGTATGACCGAACATGGAGGACGGACTGTTCAGGTAGGAGGCGGCGAACACCAGGGTAACGGTTTCGGTATTCAGGGTTTCGGACCATTGCTGGTAACCGGGGCACTCAATGTCCGGCAGCGACAGGTCAAGCTTTTGCTGAAGCCAGGCTGTCCGCGCCGGAAACTGGCAGCGGGCATGGTTGTCGCCCTCGCCGGGCTGCCGGATGGCGTCGAGTGTTGCTGCCAGTTCGGCCCGGGGCGAATGCTTGCCGTTATCGCTGAGGAAAAATGCCGGATCGTCTGCCTGGCTGGTGTAACCGTCCCCGAATGTGTTGGCTTGATAGTGAACCAGAGTCAGCCAGGCCGGATCGCGATGAAGGTTGGGGTGGCCGGCGGGCATATCCGCCTCAGTTGGCAGGCTGACTGCGAGCCAGATCAACGCTGGCCCAATGCGAAGCGTATTGCCCATGGGTTTTGTTGTATCCGGGGTTGAGCGGGGTAGAGGGTAGAGCGATGCGCCGTCCCTGGCGCACAAACATTCCCTTTAGTTAAATCGCCAGAATCAGGCCGCTACGTATTTGCTGAGCGACTCGTTCTTTTCGAGCAACGCCACAATGGCTTCTACCGCTTCGCCAGAGGTGGTGTCGGAGCTCGGGAAGATGGTGGCGAAATTGTCCTGCAACACCTGGCGGAAAGAGTCACGATCCGCCTCGTCAACGCCCAGCAGGACTGCCAGGGTATCGAGGTTTTCACCGGAACCGCGCGACATATCCCGGGCAACCTTGTCGATGTTGCTGTCCATGTACATTGCCATGGACTGAACCGCCTCATTGGTCTGGCAGCCGAGCGTGCCCGTGGTCATGCCGAAGGTCTGGTTGCCAAATGTGCCGTTGGTCGTTGCCGCCAATACGTGGGGAGCAATACCGGACTGTCCTTCCCAGATCATCGCACCTACACCACAGCCCGGCTGTGCAAAGGCCACGGAGGATGCGCCCAGAAGAACTGCACCTGCGATCAGTTTTTTCATTATGGACTCCTTTCTATGATTTAAAGCTGTCGTCGCAATACACAATGCTGCCCCTGACGTGAGGCAGCATTGCGAACACGGCCCTGACTGGTCTTGTGGAGACAGGATGACCGTTGGCTTGAGTATAGTTCAAATCCTGCCGGTGCAAGTTTACAGATTGGTGAGTAACTGATTTGATCAAAAAAAACCGGCGCGTGTCGCCACGCCCCGGTTTTTGGCTTTCGGTTGAAGGGGACTTCAGCCGCCAAGGTAGGCGTTCTGGACATCCGGGTTTTCCAGCAGATTCTTGCCGGTATCGTGCAGGCGAATCTTGCCGGTTTCCAGCACGTAACCCCGATCGGCCAGGTTGAGTGCCTGGTGCGCGTTCTGTTCCACCAGGAAAACCGTGATGCCTTCCTCGCGCAGGTGGCCGATGATCTCGAAGATCTGTTTGATCACCAGAGGCGCCAGGCCAAGGGATGGCTCATCGAGAATGATCATGTTCGGTCTGCTCATCAACGCCCGCCCGATGGCCAGCATCTGTTGCTCACCCCCGGACATGGTGCCGGCGCGCTGATGCTCGCGCTCCTTGAGACGGGGGAAAAGCTCATAGACATGGTCCTGGCTTTTGCGGATCTCGGCCTTGGTGTTGAAAAAACCGCCCATATGGAGGTTTTCTTCCACCGTGAGGCCAGAAAAAACCCGGCGACCTTCGGGAACGATGGAAATGCCGGAGCGCATGATCTGTGAGGTCGGCTCGCGGGTGATATCCCGGTCATTCAGGATAACCCGTCCCGAGCTGGCCTGGGGGTTGCCGCAAACCGTCATGAGTAGCGTGGTCTTGCCTGCTCCATTGGCGCCGATGAGCGATACGATCTCGCCCTTCTTTACCTCGACAGACACCCCGTGCAAGGCCTCGATTTTGCCGTAATGGGTATGGACATTCTCTAGTACTAGCATGGTTTTCCCTCAGGCCTCGCCCAGATAGGCTTTGATCACGTCGTCGTTCTGGCGGATTTCCTCCGGCGTGCCACTGGCCAGGGGGCGGCCCTGGTTGATGACGTTGATCCGGTCGGAAATATCCATTACCAGGCTCATGTCGTGCTCAATCAGCACCACGGAAACGTTGTAGTCCTCTTTCAGGCTGACGATCAGCCGGTTGAGGTCCTTGGTTTCCGCCGGGTTAAGTCCTGCCGCCGGCTCATCGAGCATCAGCAGTTTGGGCTCGGTGACCATACAGCGGGCAATCTCCAGGCGCCGCTGCTGGCCGTAGGCCAGGTTGCCGGCTTCCCGGTTGGCCAGGTCTAGCAGGCCCACGCGGTCCAGCCAGTAGGCGGCCCGATCGAGGGATTTCTGCTCCTTCTTCCGGTAGTTCGGGGTCTTCATCAGGCCGGCAATGAGGTTGGTGTTCAGATGCCGGTGCTGGGCAACCAGCAGGTTTTCCACCACCGTCATCTGGCTGAACAGGCGAACGTGCTGGAAGGTGCGCACCATGCCCAGCAAAGAAATCTTGTAATCGGGCTTGCCCTGAACTTCGGCACCCTCAAACAGGATCTTGCCACCGGTCGGCTGGTAGAAGCCGCTCATGCAGTTGAAAACCGTGGTTTTGCCGGCCCCGTTCGGGCCGATGATGGAAACAATCTCGTGTTCTTTTACGTCCAGAGACACCTGGTCTACCGCCAGCAGGCCGCCAAAGCGCATGGACAGATTCTGTACTTCAAGCATCGTCCGTCACTCCTGCTTTTTCAGTTCAATATGAATGCGGCGCATGGGAATCAGGCCCTGCGGTCGCCAGACCATCATCAGCACCATGGCTGCGCCGAAGATGAGCATGCGGTATTCCGAGAACTCGCGAGCCAGTTCCGGCAGGATAGTGACGGCAACGGCAGCCAGGATTACGCCGAGCTGCGAGCCCATGCCTCCGAGCACCACAATGGCCAGGATGATGGCCGATTCCAGGAAGACAAACGATTCCGGGCTGATAAAGCCCTGTTTGGACGCGAACACCGTGCCGGCGAATCCGGCAAAGAAAGCGCCAATGGTAAAGGCGGACAGCTTCACCGCGGTGCGGCTCAGACCCAGGGAACGGGCTGCGATTTCATCTTCCCGCAGCGCTTCCCAGGCGCGCCCGACTGGCATCCGCATGAAGCGGCGGATGACCAGTGCGGTGAATACCGCAAGCACCAGCGAGATCAGATAGAGGAAGATCACCTTGTCCTCGCCACTGTAGGCAATGCCGAAGGTCTCATGGAATGAAGTGTTGCCCTCTTCCTTGACCCGTCGGCCGAACTCCATGCCAAACAGCGTCGGTTCGGGAATGCCGCCAATGCCGTTGGGCCCGCCGGTCAGGCTGGTCCAGTTGTTCAGCAGGATGCGGATAATCTCGCCAAACCCGAGAGTGACAATCGCCAGGTAATCGCCTCTCAGGCGTAGTACCGGGAAGCCCAGAACCAGGCCGAACAGGGCAGCCAGCAAAGCACCCACCGGCAGTGACATCCAGAATGAAAAGCCGGCGTAGTCTGAAAGCAGGGCAAAGGTGTAGGCGCCAACGGCGTAGAAGGCGACGTAACCAAGGTCCAGCAGGCCGGCAAGGCCTACCACCACGTTCAGGCCCAGGGCCAACATTACGTAGATCAGCACCAGGGTTGCCAGGTCCACCGAACCCCGTGAGACAAAGAACGGCCAGAACAGTGCCAGCACCAGAATGCCGGTGAGTATCCAGGACTGGATCTGTGCGCGCCGGTTCTCCTCCATCGGTTCTTTATGGCTGTCGGAGCCGGGTTTCGGGATGGCGGCAAGCGCGCTCATGATGTGATCCCGGAACAGCTGGAAGGCAAAAACGACCAGCGCTGCCAGTGCGACCATGACCAGCGTAAAGGTGCTGGCACCGGAGATGGTGATATCAACGCCCCGGGCTTCGAGGTTGAAGCCGAGAATGGGGTAGGAAATGACCAGTGTAATAACCGCGCAAAACAGCGCATGCTTCATGTTGTTGGCAATCATCAGATTTTCTCAACCTCCGGTTTGCCGAGCAGGCCGGTGGGTTTGAACAGCAGAATCAGGATGAGCAGGCCGAAAGAAACAACATCCTTGTATTCGCCACTGAGATAGCCGGAGGTCATGCTCTCGGAAACACCCAGAATGAGCCCTCCCAGCATCGCGCCGGGGATACTGCCGATTCCTCCAAGAACCGCTGCGGTGAAGGCTTTCAGGCCGGCGATAAAGCCGAATAACGGGTCGATGGAGCCGTAGTACATGCCCAGCAACAGCCCGGCCACCGCCGCCAGGGCCGCGCCGATGACGAAGGTGGCGGCAATAATGCGGTTGGTGTCGATGCCCAGCAGGTTAGCCATGCCCAGATCCTGGGAAACGGCGCGGCAGGCGCGACCAATACGGGAGCGGGAAATAAACAGGGACAGGGCGCTCATGCAGATAAACGTGGTCACAAACACGGTCAACTGCATGTAGGAAAGTGACGCCCGGAACGTATCGGCGGATCCAAAATCAAAGCCACCCTCAATCAGCAGGGGGAAGCCGATGTTGCGGGAGCCCTGGGCCAGATGGACATAGTTCTGCAGGAAGATGGACATGCCGATGGCGGAAATCAGCGGGATCAGGCGGTGGCGGCCCCGGACCGGCCGGTAGGCTACCCGTTCCACCGCCCAGCCCATGGCGCTGGAGACGATCACCGCGCAGATCAGGGCGACAAGCAGGATCAGTGGCAGCCAGGCCACGCCGAGGGTCGCCAGGCCGGTAATAGCAATCAGTGCCGTGTAGGCGCCGATCATGTAGATCTCACCATGGGCAAAGTTGATCATGCCGATGATGCCGTAAACCATCGTATAGCCGATGGCGATCAGCGCATAGGCGCTGCCAATCGTCAGCCCATTTATGAGCTGCTGGATAAAGTATAGGAGAGCTTCTGACATTGTTTTTAACTCCGAAAGCCTGCTCCCTCAACGACCGCATCGCGGGCGCGGGATGTCCGGCCGGGCAACGGGGAAGGATCAACAGGAGCCTAGAAAAACACCTTCTCCCGGATCGCGGTGAGAAGGTGCTCTCAGTATTACCGTTTGTTAACGATTTTGGCTTAGTTTACCGGAGTTTTACTTCCATCTGAATGCCATTCGTAGACAACGAACTCGAATGACTTCATATCACCGGCCTTGTCGTACTCGACGGTGCCGATGGGGGTCTCGAACGAGCCGCTGCGAAGTGCTTCGGCAACTTCGAACGGATCTGTGGACTGGGCCTTCTCAATGCCGTCGGCAATCAGCTGTACGGCAGTGTAGGAAGTCAGGACGAACGGACCGGAGGGGTCTTCACCCTTGGCCTCGAACGCTTCCACCAGTTCCTGGTTGGCTTCTTTCTGGTCGAACGCCGGCGGCAGGGTTACCAGCAGGCCTTCGGCAGCTTCGCCGGCAATGGTGTTGATGTCCTTGTTGCCAACGCCTTCCGGACCCATGAAGGTGGCATCTAGGCCGGCCTGTTCAGCCTGGCGCAGAATCAGCCCCAGTTCCGGATGGTAACCACCGTAATAGACATAATCGACATCGGCCTGTTTGAGCTTGCTCACCAGGGAAGAGAAGTCCTTGCTGCCTGCGGTGATACCTTCGAACATGGCGATTTCCACGCCCTTGTCTTTCAGGGTGTCCCGGACGGCAGTGGCGATGCCTTCACCGTACTGTTGCTTGTCGTGGATAATGGCAACGCGCTCGGGGTTCAGGCTGGCCAGGTAGTTGCCTGCGACCGGGCCCTGCATGCTGTCCAGGCCAATAGTGCGGAACACCAGCTCATAGCCACGCTCGGTGATTGCAGGGCTGGTAGACGCCGGTGTGACCATCAGGACCCCTTCATCCTCGTAGATGTCGGAGGCGGGCTGGGTCGAGCTTGAGCACAGGTGGCCAACCACAAAGCGAACGCCATCGTTGACCAGACTGTTGGCAACGCTGACGGCCTGCTTGGGATCGCAGACGTCGTCGTATTCAACAGCGACGAGTTCTTCGCCCATGACGCCGCCATTTTCATTGATCTGTTCAATGGCCATACGGGCGCCGGAGAATTGCATATCACCGTACTGGGCAACGGGGCCGGTCATCGGGCCGGCGATGCCAATCTGGATCTCGGCGGCGGCGTGGCCGGCGCCCAGCAGTGCGACGGAAGTGCTAACAGCAGTTACGAGTTTTTTTACTGAAGTTCTCATTGAGTCTGTCCTGTTCTGTTCAGGTTTATTCTTTTGTTCTCAGCGAATCAAAAAACACTACAGCATGCTGGTTGTCAAGCATCCGTGCTGTCGTCCTGATCCGGAAACACCAGTGTGCGGAAGCTTTCGTGTTCGCGCAACTGTTGGAAACTGACGTCTACAGAGGCATCGTCCCGGTAAGCTTCGGAAATATCAATCGCTTTTTGCAGGTTGCTGACGGCGTCGTCCCAGCGGCCGATTTCAGCGTAGGCGCATGCCAGTTGATAGAGCGCGTGGCCATTGTCTGGTGCAAGCTTCAGTGCCCGCTGACACAGACTGATTGCCCAGAGGGGCTCCTGCATTTCCAATACCGCATCCGCTTTGTAGCTGAGCGCTTCCACGTCATCCGGGCGAAGATCCAGAATCGTATCGTAGGCCGCAATCTTGTTCTGTTGTGAGGTCTCCTGGCTGGCTTTCAGCCAAAGCGAGTGCACTTCATTGGTGCGTTCAATCTCGGCCTGGTTCTGCTGGATAATGTCGGATTTCTGCTTCAGCTGGTCCTCAATGAATTCCAGACGATTCTCATATTCCACTACCAGCTCGTTCACTCTTTTCTCGGCCAGGGTAGTGAGCTGGTTGCGCATATCGCGGATCGAGTTCCATCCAATGACGACCAGGATCGAGGTGGCGCCGGCAATCAGATAGAAAAAGTAGGTGACGGTATCGGTGGCGTAGGACATGGTTTTGTCGGCGACGGACAGTTCCTTGTCCACCACTTTTTCGATCAGTTCGGCGCGGCTGTTCATCATTTCCTTGCGCAGAGCCTTGGTTTCCTCGAGCAGATACAGTTCGATAAAGGGGGTGTACATGGGCTCTTCCAGATCGGAGAGCGCGGCGGCCACGTCATCGGAGGTGATGTCCTGTTGATTCGGAGGCGGCTCATTCGTGCCCTGGGCAAATGCTGCCCCGGCCAGCGTGGTCAGGCCCAGCACGATCAGAAAGGGTGTCGCTGCTGTGCGCAGGCGGCTCAGGAATGGCAGGAGCCGGTGAATGAATCGGTTGCTCATGATGCTGATTCCGTTTGCGGTTTGGTAAAAAAAAGCCAAGACCTTAGCATAGTGGCCGGCAAAAAAGCTGCAGGCGTTCTCCCTGACTTGCATTCCACGGTGCAAAGACCTCTAATAGTTAGTGGTATAAATAAATTCATGATTCCGGATCGGGGGATGGCAGTGAACAGTTATGAAGATGTACTGGTGGCACTACGGCGTGTAATCCGGGCGACGGACCTGCATTCCAAGCGCCTGAGCAAACACGCCGGGCTGACGGGGCCGCAACTGCTGATCATGAGAACCATTCGGGATCTTGGGGAGGTAACCATCGGCACCATTGCTGAAAAGGTGAGCCTCAGTCAGGCCACGGTAACCACGATTCTGGACCGCCTGGAGCATCGGAACCTGGTCTACCGGGTACGCAGTACCCAGGACAAGCGCAAGGTGCACGCCCACCTGACGGATGAAGGCGCGGCGCTTCTTGCCCGGGCACCGAACCCGTTGCAGGAGGATTTCATCCAGAAATTCCAGAGCCTGGCCGAGTGGGAGCAGACCATGATTCTGGCCTCGCTGCAGCGCGTGGCCAACATGATGGATGCCGACGACATTGATGCCTCGCCGGTGCTGACCGTGGGGTCGGTTTTGAAGGATGACGGGTGGAAGGAAAAGGCCTGACCCTGGGGCTGGCTGCGAGGTGGTAGAGCTTTTCTTCTGGAAAAAGAACTCGCTTTGCTCAGACACCTTTTTCCGCCAGAAAAGCCCTGCCACCCCACAGCCGATTAGGCCATGGAATGGGCTTCACCTCGTAGGTCGGATTAGCGAAGCGTAATCCGACAAACTCGCCTCCATCAATGCACCGAAGATCCTTTCTTCGGTTTATCACCAAAGCACACCTGAAACACATCGCTGTAGTGCTTGGCAAAATTCACCACCAGGCCTTCCTTCAGATACTCCGGCAGTTCCTCGTAATCCCCCCGGTTCGCCTCTGGCAGGATCAGGTTGCTGATTTTCTGTCGCCGCGCCGCTATTACTTTCTCGCGAATACCGCCCACGGGCAGAACCTGCCCGGTCAGCGTGAGCTCACCGGTCATGGCGATGTTCTGCTGTGGCGCTTCTTTGCGGGCAATAGACAGCAGTGCGGTGGCCATGGTGACACCGGCGCTGGGGCCATCCTTGGGCGTGGCACCCTCGGGTACGTGCAGATGCACGAACGATTTATCAAAGAACGTAGGGTCGCCCTTGAAGCGTTTGAGGTTGGATGACACATAGCTGTAGGCAATCTCAGCGGACTCCTTCATTACATCCCCGAGCTGGCCGGTCAGTTTGAAGCCACGCTGGGAGCTGTGGATGCGAGACGCCTCAATGCTCAGGGTGGCGCCGCCCATGGCGGTCCAGGCGAGGCCGGTCACCACCCCGATGCCCTTGAGGGATTTCTCTTTCCGGAATGATGGCTGGCCCAGGTAGCTCGGCAGATCTGCCACGCCCACCTTCACCGGCTGCTCCGGATTTTCCAGCAGTTTCACAATGCCTTTGCGCATGATCTTGTGCAGAAGCTTTTCCAGGTTCCGCACGCCGGACTCCCGGGCATAGCCTTCGATGACCTGCCGGATGGCGGCGTCGGTGATGTTGAACTGCTTTTTCAGCAGGCCGGCCCGCTTCAGCAGTCTTGGCAGCAGGTGATGTTTGGCGATGGCCAGCTTCTCTTCGGCAATGTAACCGGAGAGGCGGATCACATCCATGCGGTCCAGGAGCGGTCGCGGGATGGTGTCCAGCTGGTTGGCCGTGCAGATGAACAGCACCTTGGACAGGTCCATCCGGACATCCAGATAGTGATCCAGAAACTCTCGGTTCTGCTCCGGATCCAGGGTTTCCAGAAGCGCTGACGCCGGATCACCCTGGAAGGAGGCGCCGATCTTGTCGATTTCGTCCAGCATGATCACCGGGTTCGCCACCCCGGAGTCTTTCAGCGCCTGGACAAATTTGCCCGGCATGGCGCCGATGTAGGTGCGGCGATGGCCTTTGATCTCGGCTTCATCGCGCATACCGCCTACGCTGAACCGGTAGAACTTCCGACCCAGCGCATCGGCGACAGAGTGGCCAATGGAGGTCTTGCCCACGCCCGGCGGACCCACCAGTAACAGGATGGAACCGCTGACCTCATTCTTGAATGTGCCCTCGGCCAGAAACTCCACGATGCGGTCTTTGACATCGTCCAGGCCATCATGGTCCCGATCCAGAATCCGGCGGGCTTCGGACAGGTCAAAATGATCCTCTGAATGCACGCCCCAGGGCACCTGGGTCAGCCAGTCGAGGTAGTTGCGGGTAACGCCGTATTCCGGCGACCCCTGTTCCAGCACCTGCAGTTTCTCAACTTCGTCCTTGAACCGTTCCCGGACCGCATCCGGTGGATTCAGCTGGGCCATCCGCTCTTCGAAGCGCTCCACATCTGCGGTCTTGTCATCCTTGGCCATCCCCAGTTCGTTCTGGATGACCTTGAGCTGCTCTTTCAGAAAGAATTCCCGCTGGTGTTTCTGAACCTTGGCGTTTACCTCTTCACTGATTTCCGACTGCAGGCGGGCCACCTCCTGCTCCTTGCGCATCAGGAGCAGGACTTTTTCCATCCTGCGCAACAGCGGGACGGTGTCTAGCACATCCTGCAGTTCCCGGCCCGGAGCGCTGGTCATGGATGCGCCAAAATCGGCCAGGGGTGAGCTGTCGTCCGGCCCGAAGCGGGACAGGTACTGCTTCACCTCTTCGCCATACAGGGGGTTGGTGCGCAGCAATTCCTTGATCGAGCTGATGATGGCCAGGGTGTAGGCCTTCAACTCGTCAGCGTCTTCGTCCGGCTCGGAAGGGTATTCCACCTCCACCAGGTACGGCGGCTTGCGGCGCAACCACTGCACAATCCGGAATCGCTGCAGGCCCTGGGCAATGAACTGGACCTTGCCGCTTTCGTTCTGGGCGTGGTGAACGCGCACGGCGCAGCCGGTGGCTTCCAGCTGTTCGCTGGCTGGTACACCGTCTTCCGCTTCCTGTTCATCCACAAAGCAGATGCCCAGCACTTTGTGGTCGGTTTCACCCACCCGCTTCAGGGTTTCCTGCCAAGGATTCTGGTTCACCATCACAGGCTGCACCTGGGCGGGAAAGAAGGGGCGATTCGAAACCGGCAGTACATACATTCGCCGGGGCATCATCTGCTGGGGCAGGGCAAGGCTCTTGCTGTGTTCGTCCTTGCCGATGTACTCGGTCACGTCTTCTTCGAAATCCTCAAGTGAATCTTTGCTTGGGTCGTCAATCATGCCGTGAAGTATCCATCCGGAAAGGTTTTGAGTCGTCCGGGGTGTGTTCAAAACTGTCCCCGAAGCATCGCTTACTAGCTTATGTAACGCCAGATATGGTGATTTCAAGGAGCTGGCTTTTACCGGATCACGCTTGATTTTCCGCCATCCGGCCCCATGTCCTCTGGCAGTTTCCAACGATTCATTCGACTTTTCAGGTGCCCTGCATGAGCAACTCTCCCTACATCTTTGAAGCCACCATGGAAAACTTCCAGCAGAAGGTCATGGAGGCCTCGGCCAGCACACCCATCCTGGTGGATGTCTGGGCCGAGTGGTGCGCCCCTTGCAAGCAGATCATGCCGGTGCTGGAGAAGCTGGCCAATGAATACGAGGGCGGATTTCTGCTGGCAAAAGTCAATGCGGACGAGCAGGAGCAGCTCACCGCCAGCCTTGGCGTGCGTGGCCTGCCTACTGTCATTCTGGTGAAGGATGGCCAGGCCGTGGACGGCTTCAACAGTGCCCTGCCGGAGGGCGAGATTCGCAAGATACTGGAGAAGCACGTGGAGGCGCCAAAAGAAGACCCTTACGATAAGGCCCACCGGATCTGGGAAGAGGGGGATGTGGAAGGTGCCCTGGCGATCTTCTCTGAGATGAACCAGAAGGACCCCGAGAATCTGAAGGTATTGATTGATCTGGCCCAGCTTAAGGCGGAGATGGGTGATCTGGAGACCGCCGAGCAGGTACTCGAGAGCCTGCCTCCGGAAGAGAAAATGCAGCACCAGGCCAAACAGCTGGCGGCCCGGCTGAAGTTCCTGAAACAGTCGGCAGAGCTGCCGCCGGTCAAGGATCTGGAAATGGCCCTGGAGCAGGATCCCAAAGACCCGAATGCTTTGCACCAGTTGGCGCTTCACCACGTATTACAGGAAAACAACGCCGAGGCCATGGACCTGCTGATTCGCCTGATGCAGGTGGACAGCAAATACAAAGATGAGGTTGCCAAGACCACGTTGATCGAGCTGTTCGACAAGTTGGGCAACAACAACCCGGATGTGCGCACCTACCGGCGCAAGCTCTATACCCTGATGCACTGATCGCTTGGCCTTTGCCATCAACAACGTAGGTCGGGTAGAGCCGAAGGCGAAACCCGACTGGTATTTCCGCAATGCTCAAACTCCCACCCCAGCCAGAGAACTGTGAACTCTGCGAGCGCCCCGTCGCCAGACTCACCCGGCACCACCTGATCCCCAAGCACCTGCACCGTAAAAAGCGCTTCCAGAAACTGTTCAGCAAAGAAGATCTGATCACCCGCACGCTCTGGGTGTGCCGGCCCTGCCACAACGCTATTCACCGGACATGCTCCGAGTACGAACTGGGGCTGTATTGCAATACCCGGGACAAGCTGATGGAGCTGGAGGAGTTGCGGACGTTTGTTGAGTGGCTTAGGGATAAGCCGGAGGGGTTTGTGCCTAAGCTGGGAAGGTGAAGGAGCGGTAAATTAAGGTCGGGGTCAGATGAATGCTTTCATCTGAAAATCATGTAGCCAGCCTCCCATAGTCCGTCATCCGGAGTAGGCTGGTAGTTGGCAAACTCACTGCCACTACAGGAGGCTGACATGACCCTATTCTGCGCCATCGACCTGCACTCCAACAATA